>Ga0233369_1000013_pt1 | contig 111277 bp, 108 predicted proteins | sample ElkDunMinimDraft_26_FD_191537 | JGI IMG/M metagenome (GOLD analysis project Ga0233369, IMG submission 191537) | Fecal eukaryotic communites from dung pellets of Tule Elk in California, USA - Elk Dung D16 | ecosystem: Host-associated > Mammals > Digestive system > Large intestine > Fecal... | reverse complement strand
GCTGGATCATCTCCGCACTGCAACGCACCGAAGCCGAAGTGACCCGCCAGCTGGAAAACTTCCGCTTCGACCTGGCGACACAAGCCCTGTACGAATTCATCTGGGACGAGTACTGCGCCTGGTACCTGGAGCTGGTCAAACCGGTGCTCTGGGACGAAACCGCCAGCGCCGAACGCCAGCGCGGCACCCGCCGTACCCTGGTCCGTGTACTGGAAACCGCGTTGCGCCTGGCGCACCCTTTCATGCCCTTTATCACCGAAGAAATCTGGCAGCGCGTAGCGCCGCTGGCCGGCAAGTCGGGCCCGACGCTCATGCTGCAACCCTGGCCGGAGTTCAATCCCGGGCGCATCGACGAAGCGGCTGAGGGCGATATCGAGTGGGTCAAGGCGTTCATGCTCGGCATTCGCCAGATTCGTGGCGAAATGAACATCTCCATGGCCAAGCGCATCGACGTGGTACTGGATAACGCCTCCGCCACCGACCTGCGTCGTCTTGGCGAGAACGAGCCGCTGTTGAAGAAGCTGGCGAAGCTCGACAGCGTACGCACCCTCAAGGCCGGTGAAGAGGCTCCGCTGTCGGCAACAGCCCTGGTTGGCGACCTTCAGGTGCTGGTGCCGATGGCCGGCTTGATCGACAAGGACGCCGAGCTGGCCCGTCTGGACAAGGAAATCGGCCGACTCGATGGCGAGGTCAAGCGCGTGGGAGGAAAACTCGCCAATGCCGGTTTCGTCGACAAGGCGCCCGCAGACGTAATCGATAAGGAACGCGCCAAGCTGGCCGAAGCCGAGCAGGCGAAAGCCAACCTGATGGCACAGCGCGAGCGCATTTCAACGCTCTGAGGCCAAATGGCCGGCACGCAATGTGCCGGCCCTGCCAACCTCTTGATTTCGGACAAGTTGTTGCTGTCCTCAACGGATCAGTATGCCGCCTGACATGAACTACCAATTCGGTTACTGGCTGGCCTCTGGAGTGTCATTACGATCGGCTCGACGACAGGAAATAAGCGCTGCAGCGAAGCGGACTGCCTTGCCCGCCGCATGCGCAATCTTCTCCACGGCACTCAGGTGTCGACTTGTTTCTCATCGCATAGCCCCTCCCTCTCTCAGCCAACTGCCAGCGAACATCCCGTTCGGCTAGTCCGTGGGCTAGCTTGATCCAATACGAAATGGAGCCCTCCGATGTATGTCTTTATGGCTGTCTTGTTTGTCATCGGCTACCTATGCATAGCCTTCGAACACCCGTTGAAGATCGACAAGGCTGCCACGGCGCTTCTCACCGCAGTGCTCACTTGGACAGTATTGGTGCTGGGGGCAGACACGATCGTGCCGCTGCTGCAACCGGGCAGCCATGATCCGGGCGACTCATCTGCCATGGTCGTCACGTCGTTACGTCACCACCTGGGCGAAATCGCCGAGATTCTTTTCTTCCTTCTCGGCGCCATGACCATCGTCGAACTGATCGACTCCCATGAGGGCTTCAAAGTCATCACCGATCGCATCCAGACACGCAAACGCGTGCACTTGCTCTGGATCATTGGGCTGCTCACTTTCTTTCTCTCCGCCGTTCTGGACAACCTGACCACCACCATCGTCATGGTGTCGCTGTTGCGCAAACTGATTCGCGGCCGTCCCGAACGCTGGCTTTACGTCGGTATCGTGGTTATCGCTGCCAACGCTGGAGGGGCTTGGTCACCCATTGGCGACGTGACCACCACGATGCTCTGGATCGGCGGTCAGATAACCGCTTCGGGGGTCATCACCGCGTTATTTCTGCCTAGCATGGTCTGCCTGCTGGTGCCGTTGATCATCCTGAGCTTCCGCCTGCATGGCGAGGCGCCGCGCCCTCGCCCGCGGGCCCACCTGGCCGAGAAAGTGCCGCCTACTACAACGCCATCCGAGCGGAATCTGGTTCTGGCGCTGGGCCTTGCCTCGCTACTGTTTGTGCCGATTTTCAAGACCGTCACGCACCTGCCGCCTTACATGGGGATCTTGTTCGGTCTGGCCGTGCTGTGGATTGCTACCGAAATTATCCATCGTCACAAGAACCCCGAAGACAAGCACAAGCTGTCTGTCGTCGGCGTGCTACGCAAGGTAGATACCCCAAGCGTGCTGTTTTTCCTAGGCATCCTGCTGGCGGTCGCAGCGCTCGCCACGGCCGGTCATCTGACCCAGGTCGCCACCGCCTTACGAGAAGCCTTCGGCCATATCTACGCGATCAACTACGCCATCGGCCTACTCTCGGCAGTGGTCGACAACGTGCCGCTGGTGGCCGGTTCGATGAAGATGTATCCGCTGATCAGCCCAGCTACGCTGGCTGGAGCCGCTGCGGAAGAAACGGGCTGGTTGTCGCAGTTCATCGTAGATGGCAACTTCTGGGAAATGCTGGCCTTCTGTGCCGGGACCGGCGGCAGCACACTGATCATCGGCTCTGCGGCAGGCGTGGCGGCGATGGGAATGGAGAAGATCAGCTTCATCTGGTACGTCAAGCGCGTCAGCCTGCTGGCCTTCCTCGGTTACACTGGTGGCGTAGTGACCTATCTGGGCATGCTCGCTCTGCATTGAAATGGCACTGCGCTCAAGCTGCGACAGACGCGCCTGCCTCAGGCCCAAGGACAAGCAATGATCGCCAGCAAAACCAAAACCAGCTTCTATCGACGACTCTATGTCGCCTGGCTGATCGACAGCGGCACGGCCACCAGCGTCCCGGCGCTGATGGCCGCGACCGGAATGCCTCGGCGGACCGCGCAGGACACCTTGGCTGCACTCGCCGATCTGGACATCGATTGCGACTTCGTTCAGGAAGATGGCGAACGCCACAACGCCGGCAACTACCGCATCCAGGATTGGGGCGCGATCGATCGCGGCTGGATCGAACGCAACCTTTCCCGGCTCAAGGCCGTTCTCGGCTATCCGTGATTCGATACCCCTGATGAATGTCGATCTACTGCTGGTTCTGGCCCTGCTGGCCACCTGCGTCGGCCTTTTCGTGCTCAACAGGCCACGCATGGACGTCGTCGCGCTGCTGGCCATGGTCGCCCTGCCACTGAGCGGCGTTATCAGCGTCAACGAAGCGCTGGCAGGTTTCAGCGATCCCAGCGTGGTGTTGATCGCGACGTTGTTTGTGATCGGCAATGGGCTGGTACGCACCGGAGTAGCCTACCGGCTGGGCGACTGGCTAATGCGCACCGCAGGAGCCAGTGAAACCCGCTTGTTGGTGCTGCTGATGCTAGCCGTGGCCGGTCTTGGCTCGGTGATGAGTTCCACGGGCGTGGTAGCGATCTTCATTCCCGTGGTGCTGAGCATCGCGGCCCGCATGAAGCTTTCACCGCGCAGGCTGATGATGCCGCTGGCGTTCGCCGGGCTGATCAGCGGCATGCTTACGCTGGTCGCCACGCCACCGAACATGGTGGTTCACAGCGAACTGCGCCGTGCCGGTCTGGACGGCTTTGCCTTCTTCGACTTCACCCCTATCGGCCTGACGATTCTGCTGCTGGGCATTGGCTACATGCTGCTGGCACGCCGTTGGCTCGGGGACATACCCAGCACGGAAACCGCCGAACAGCCACGTGACACCCTGGCAGGTCTCGCCCAACGCTATCGACTACCAGAACGCGAACGGCGCCTGCGCGTGCTGCCTGGCTCGGTTCTGGCCAACCAGGCGCTGGACGAGCTGAAGCTGCGCAGCCAGTACGGGATCAACGTGATTGCCATCGAGCGCCATTTCAAGTTCCGCAAGCTGCTCATAATCGCTACAGGCAATACCGAGCTCTTCGTCGGCGATGTGCTGCTGGTCGACCTGGCCAGCCCCGCTATCGGCCTGCTGGGCGCTTATGAGGAGCTGGGCGTCGAATCGCTGCAGCTGAGCGACTCCTACTACGGTGACTACGCGCATGAGCTGGGACTGGCCGAAGTGGCCCTGCCGCCGGATTCTCGGCTGCCCGGCAAGACCATCCAGGAGCTTGGTTTTCGCAGCGCCTACAAACTCAACGTAGTCGGCTTGCGTCGTAACCATGAAGCGCTGCAAGGGCTATTGGTTGACGAGAAGCTCAAGCCCGCCGACACCTTGCTGGTGGCCGGAAGCTGGAAGCATATCCACCGACTGCAAGGGCTGAGCCGAGATTTCTTGGTGCTCAGTCTGCCTGCGGAAATTGATGACGTCGCACCCGCAGCCAGCCGGGCACCGTTCGCCCTGCTGGGACTGGCAGTGATGATCGGTCTGATGGTCAGTGGGGCGGTCCCCAATGTCATGGCTGCGTTGATCGGCTGCCTGGTAATGGGCGTGTTCCGTTGCATCGACATGGACAGCGCCTACAAGGCCGTTCACTGGCAGAGCCTGGTGCTTATCGTCGGCATGCTGCCTTTTGCGTTGGCGCTGGAGAAAACCGGTGGCATCGCATTGGCGGTCTCCGGTTTGATCAGCCTGTTCGGCAATGCCGGCCCGCATGCCTTGCTGGCCTGCCTGTTCCTGCTCACCGCCGTGATTGGCCTGTTCATCTCCAATACCGCCACAGCTGTGCTGATGGCGCCAGTGGCGATCTCCACCGCCACGCAGTTGGGTGCCTCGCCGTATCCCTTCGCGATGATCGTCGCGCTGGCGGCATCGGCTGCGTTCATGACGCCGATATCCTCCCCGGTGAATACCCTGGTACTGGGACCGGGACATTACCGTTTCGCGGATTTCGTGCGTGTGGGCGTGCCCTTCACGCTGTTGGTGATGCTGGTTTCGGTGACTCTGGTGCCATGGCTGTTTCCGCTATAGACGCCTGCCATGGTCGTTGATGGAAGGTGTTGATCAATTAGTGGCATATCACTACACCTCCGCTGCCGCTAAGCTCGCCGATTTTCCAGACAGAACGCATCATGCATCACCGCCCTGCCTTGTTTTCAGTCCTGCTAGCCGGCGCCACTCTGTTGCTCGTCGTCCACGGGCTGGGTCGTTTCATCTACACACCGCTTTTGCCTTGGTTGGTGCAGGATGGTTTGCTGGATATCCAGCAAGGCGCCAGCGCCGCTACCTGGAACTACCTGGGTTACCTGATCGGCGCCCTGCTTGCGGTACGCTGGCATCGCGTCGCGCAGATCCGCCGCAGCCTGCCACTGGCTCTGACGGTGAACGTGCTCAGCACCCTGGCGCAGACCCAGGCGGAATCGGCCGAGGTGCTCTATGCCCTTCGCCTGATCAATGGCATAAGCAATGGCCTGGTGTTCGTCCAGGCTCCCTCCCTGATCCTCGAATGGCTGGCCCGCCATCGCCGTATTTCGTCCAGCGGCCTGGTTTACCTGGGTGTCTGCGTAGGGCTGATTCTCTCCAGTCTATTGGTCAGCCTTAGCGATGGCTTGCTGCTTGGTGCAGATCGCTGGTGGCCGGCGGCGCTGCTTTCCATACCCTTGGCGTGGTGGGGCTGGCATCAGCTGGCCCGACTGGATATGCCGGAAGACGAACCGGCAGCCGCATCTGCCGTCAAGCCCAGTGGCCGGCTGCTGGATCGTGCCAGCACACCGCTGTTCCTCTCGTACGCGGGCGCCGGGCTAGGCTACATCCTGCCCATGACCTTCCTGCCGATGGTTGCGCACCTGGAGCTGGAGCCAGGCGGCTTTTTGTTCGGTAACAGCTGGCTCGTGGTTGCGCTCGCCACCTTGCCCTCACCGTGGTTCTGGAATCTTCTGGGCGCGCGTCTTGGCGACGCCGCCGCACTGCGCTTGAGCTATGTCGCACAACTGGTCGGCGTGCTGGCCATCCTGCTGGCCCCAGGCCCCATCGGCGTAGTGCTTTGCGCAATACTGGTGGGCGGGACCTTCCTCGGCACCGTCCTGCTTACCCAGCGATTGGCGCGCGCCCTGCATCCGCACCAGGGTCCGAGGCTGTCGGCAGCGCTGATCGCCCTCTACAGCCTGACTCAGCTGGCCGGTCCCTGGCTGACTGGTGTCTGGCTGGACATGGGCGGCACGCTGCACAGCGCCTTCTGGCTTGGCGCCGGCGCGCTAGTGTGGGGGTTGTTCTGGATGCTGCTGGTGCCGCGTCGGTGCTGAAACCATGGGAGAATGGGCGCTGATTTTCCGCCAGCGCCCCGCCATGCCCAATCCAAAGAAAACGCCCCGCAAACCCTCGGCCGCCTGTGACGTCAAGCCGTCACTGCATCCGCGCAACCGGCACACCGGGCGGTATGACTTTCCCGCCCTTATCGCCGCGTGTCCGGAGCTGGGCACCTACGTCATCCTCAACCCCTACGGCAAGCAGAGCATCGACTTCGCCAACCCCGATGCGGTGAAGGTGTTCAACCGTGCGCTGCTCAAGCAGTTCTACGGCATTTCCCATTGGGATATTCCGCCCGGTTACCTCTGCCCACCTATCCCTGGACGTGCGGATTACCTGCACGGGCTGGCCGACCTGCTGGCCTCAAACAACCACGGCGTCATACCTCGTGGTACCGCAATCCACGCCCTGGATATCGGCACCGGCGCCAACTGCATCTATCCATTGATCGGCCATCGGGAGTATGGCTGGCGGTTCAGCGGCACGGATATCGACACCGTTGCGCTAGCCTCTGCGCGCACCATCGTCTCGGCCAACAAGCTGAACAAGGCGATCAGCCTGCTTCAGCAAAGCGACCCGCAGAGAATCTTCGCCGGCTTGCTCGACAGCCAGGCGCGCTTCGATATCACCCTGTGCAACCCACCCTTCCATTCCTCCCAGGCAGAAGCCACCAACGGCAGCCAGCGCAAATGGCGCAACCTCGGCAAGCTCGACCCCAAGCGCAAACTGCCCGTGCTGAATTTTGGCGGCCAAGCCCAGGAGCTCTGGTGTGAAGGTGGCGAAGTGGCCTTTATCCGGCGCCTGGCCGAGGAAAGCGTGGGCGTCGCGCATCAGATCTGCTGGTTCAGCACCCTGGTATCCAAGGTGGGCAACGTGGCGCCGCTGCAGGCTGCATTGAACAAGCTGGGAGCAAGGTCGGTGCAGCTGCATGACATGGCTCAGGGCCAGAAACGCAGCCGCTTCGTGGCGTGGAGCTTTCTTGACGAGGGGCAACGGGATGCTTGGCGTATGGCTCGCTGGGCCGCTAAGGATGGCGCAGGATCCTGAGCCAGCGTCGAGCGTCGCTGGCTCACAATACGCCAGTATTTAGAGCGCCAGGTCCCAGCGCCGCTTGTCCTGCAGGGACAGGGTCTGGATATAGCGTGGTTCGCCGTTGATTTCTTCCAGCTCGGTCATGCCGGCCAGCTCGCCCACCACACGGTAACGCTTGCCTGCGCACTTGTCCTTGAGCGGATAGAGCTTGGCGATGTGTTGAGCAAGTTCGGTGAGGGTAGACATCTTCTTCGTGCTCCATTAACTGCGTGCAGCAGCTATTTACCAAGTGTTGATTACGGTTGTACGACACTGGGCCGACGCAACGACAAGCAATCCAGCTCGTCCGCGCGTTCGGCGGTCAAGATACAACCGCTGCGGCTTGGAGCACCCAAAGACCAATTTGATTCCCGCTGTGCTGTCACTCCGGACGAATGGCTGTTGAACGGCATTGCCACCGCTTACCAGCGGATTCAGCACATACCCACGCCAAGCTGCAGCAACGCCAGCCCGCCATGCTGCCAGCCCCACCAGGCCAGCGCCGTCAGGCCGAGCACTGTGACGATTGCCAGCCAACGAACCACAGCCATCTCAGACGCCCTCCGTCGACGTACGCAGCGGCGTGCACAGACGCGCCACCGGTTGCTCGCGAATCGGCCAGTTGAGCGCGGCAGCCATCAGGCTGAGCGCAATGGAAATCTGCCAGACCAGGTCATAGCTGCCGGTACGGTCGTAGACCCAACCGCCCAGCCAGCCGCCACAGAACGACCCCAACTGATGAAAGAGGAAGACGATGCCACCAAGCATCGACAGATTGCGTACGCCGAACAGCGTCGCCACGGTGCCATTTGTCAGGGGTACCGTGGACAACCACAACAGCCCCATGGCAATGCCGAACCCATAAGCTGTCCAGAGCGTCAGCGGCACGAAGAAGAAAGCGCCGATCACCACCGCGCGCAGCAAGTAGAGCGTGGCCAACAACTTGGGTTTCGAATAACAGCCGCCCAGCCAACCCGCCGTGTAGGTGCCGACCACGTTGAACAGCCCTACCAGCGCCAGCACCGTTGTGCCGGCAACAGCCGGCAAGCCCTGATCTACCAAATAAGCCGGCAGATGCACGCCGATAAACACCACCTGAAAACCGCAGACGAAGAAACCCAGCGCCAACAGGCGGAACCCGGAATGCCCCAAGGCCTCGCGCAGCGCCTCGGGCAACGACTGTTGAGTGATGGCCGTTTCGGCAGGGCGCGCCCCGCCACGCAGCATCGCCGCCAGCGGCACGATCAGCGCAACCAGCAAGCCCAGCGCCAGCAATGCCGACGACCAGCCCAGCCAACCGATCAGCCCCAGCGTCCCTGGCAACATCGCAAACTGGCCGAAGGAGCCAGCCGCTGCCGCGATACCCATCGCCATGCTGCGCTTTTCCTCCGGCACCGCCTGCCCCACCGCACCTAGAATCACTGAAAATGAAGTGCCCGAAAGACCGATGCCAATCAGCAGCCCGGCACTCAGCGAAAGCGATGTCGGCGTGTCGGCCATAGCCATCAGCACCAGTCCGACCGCATAGAAAATGCCGCCGACCAGCACCGTGCGGGCCGCTCCAAAGCGGTCCGCCAGCGCCCCTGTGACAGGTTGCGCCAGGCCCCATATCAGATTCTGCAAGGCAATGGCGAAGGCGAACACCTCGCGGCCCCAGCCGAAGTCGGTGCTCATGGGCGAAAGGAACAGACCGAAACCGTGCCGCACGCCCAGCGACACGGCAAGAATCAGCGAACTGCCAAGCAGGATCCAAACGCTGTTGCGCCACGCAGAATTCATGGAAACATCTCTTTCGAAAAGGCCACTAGTGTACTAGGCCGAGACCGCTTTTCGGCGGCCGCGTTCTGACATCCCGAGCAAAGAGAAAAGGTGTGCAAGACCCAACTCAAAGGATCCTTACCCCCCGAAATTCCCAGACATAACGACAAGCTTTGAGCGGCTTGCGCTTCGCTTCAGCCCCATCGCGGACAACGACAGAATCAGGCAGCGCCGCGGACCCACTATGGTGCCGGTAGCGCATCGATGGAACGGAGGATCGCGCGAGTTATCTGCTCTCGCTTGGCGAGGTCAGCTGTTCGATTGGGAGTGTCGATGTTGAGTGCAAAAAACACCGGCCCGGTCGGCCACTCGATCCAGCCGACCCACCAGCCCATTCGGCCATCCCAACCGGTCTTGGCACGCAAGATCCAGTTTCGGTCTGCCTCAACAATCATGACGTCCTTTACGAGACGTTGATGCTCGGTTTTGAAGGGGAGTTCGTTCCTGTATAGACGCTTCAGGAACGAAATCTGCTCATGCGCGGAAATGGCGAGCTTGCCATCTACCCAGTAGGCGCCTTCATCAGTGCTCGGATCTGCATTGCCGTAGTCGAGTTGCTTCAGGTAGCGCCGCGCCCCTTCCTCACCAATTTTGTCCGCGAACTGCTCGTAAACCCAACGTGCAGATACACGCATCGCAGAACGAAGATCTTGGTCACGATTATGAGCAGGAATATCGCGTTCAACTCCGTCCCACTCAAACACCTGGAACTCATCACGAACCGCGCCGGCATCCAACGCAAATAAGGTATGGGGAATCTTGAATGTGGAGGCCGGGGAAAACCGTCTGCTTGCTCGTTCCTCTCCATGGACCCACACGGGGTGGCCTTTCTCGCGTTCATCGGCCACCACGATTGTGCCTATGGCATCAAACTCGTCGAAGAATCTGCCCCAATCAGAACTGTCCTGTGCAGCGCCGCATACAGGGAAGGCAATGGCGCAAAAAAAAAGCTGAAGGGAGAGGATTCGCATTGCATCTCCGGAAGGTAACGTTTGGTTAAGGGTGCAACAAATATCGCCAAGCTCTGGCAGAGCAACACATCCGGATAGAGGGTCAGCTGTGGATTATCCACCGCCGCAGCTGCGCCTGGCCGTGGCTGGCTTGGTTCCATTCGAAGCCGATTTTTTTGTGATGATCCTTGAGATGCTGAATTTGAGGGATCTTCCAAAGTTTCGCCATCGTATCCACATCTGCAGTGCGCACACGCCGCTTGCTCTAGCCGGATCACCTAAAGACTCTTCCGAGCGCCCTGCAGGTGCCAGGTATCGGGCCCAGCCCTTGTATTGCGGTGCACAACAGCAGCGAAACAATCGGTAGACTAAGCCGCCTCTCCATTGCCGCCGTGAAACCTGCCATGCCCATTCGCCACTGCATCGTCCACCTGATCGAGAAAAAGCCCGACGGCACGCCGGCCGTACTGCATGCCCGCGACAGCGAGCTAGGTGAGTCCCAGGCGATGGAGAACCTGCTGGCCGATCTCAACGAAAGCTACAACGCCAAGCAAGGCAAGGCCTGGGGCTATTTTCACGAGGAATCCGGCGCCTATCCTTTTAGCGGCTGGCTGAACCAGTATCTGGAAGGCAACCAAGACTTCACTGCTTTCAGCCGCCAGGCGGTCGAGCATCTGCAGAAGCTGATGGAAGAATCCAATTTGTCCACGGGCGGCCATGTGCTGTTTGCTCATTACCAGCAGGGCATGACCGACTACCTGGCCATCGCCCTGCTGCATCACAGTGAAGGCGTGACCGTCACCGAGTCGCTGGATGTGGCGGCAGCGCGGCATCTGGATCTCGGCCAGCTGCATCTGGCGACGCGGATCAACATTTCCGAATGGCAGAACAACAAGCAGTCCAAGCAGTACATCTCGTTCATCAAGGGCAAGAACGGCAAGAAGGTCTCGGAATACTTCCGCGACTTCATCGGCTGTCAGGAAGGCGTCGACGGACCCGGCGAGACACGCACGCTGCTCAAGGCCTTCAGCGATTTCGTGGAAAGCGAAGACCTCCCCGAAGAACAGGCGCGGGAGAAAACCAGCGCACTGGTAGGCTATGCCACCAGCCAGACGAAGATCGGCGAGCCGGTGTCGCTGGAAGAACTCTCCGGGCTGATCGACGAGGATCGGCCCAAAGCCTTCTATGACCATATCCGCAACAAGGACTACGGCATGGCCCCGGAGTTTCCGGCGGACAAGCGCACACTCAACCAGTTTCGCCGCTTCACCGGCCGAGCCGAAGGCCTGTCGATCAGTTTCGAGTCGCACCTGTTGGGCTCGAAGATCGAATACGACGAAGCCCGCGACATGCTGATCATTCGCGAGCTGCCGACCCAACTAGTCGATCAGTTGAAACGCCGCAAGGATTGATCTTCATGGCGGCACGATCAGCGACCGTCGTCTCAGCTTGCTTCGATGCGGTAACCGAATCGCGGAAAATGCACATGCACCACCCCGGCGCGCTCGTCTTCGCGGCGCAGGATCAGCTCCTCGGGGCCGGCGAACAGCAGCTCCCCTGTCACCGGATCAGCGCCATAATCCGCGGCGCAAATCGCAACCTGCTGGCCGACCTCGAATCCGTTGGGGTCCACGAATACCTGTTCAGGCAGGTCGGCGGGCGTGGAGTCATGGGCCAGTTTCACCGCCTCCTCAGCCTCTAATGGCTGGTGCGATCCATGGCCGACGCCTAACACCCTGCCCAGCCACGACTCGATCTCCGGATAGTCTTCGACCAGATACGCCGTCACCGGCGTCGCTTTCAGGAACCACAGAAAGGAAGCGACCGAAAAATCGGCGATGCATGGCGCGGGACCAAACAGAAACTCATCCTCGGCGCGCGACAGTTGTTGCTGCAGACGGGCCATGAACACCGGCCAATGACTCTTCGCCTGCTCCAACGGAACCCTGGACACCGAACCGTTGGCGAACAACTGGGCGCGGTCCTTGCTGAACACCTCGGCGAATTCCTTCGGCGCCTGGGCGAAACGCAGCGCCATCGACTCGGGCTGGAACATCAGACTTACCGCATGCAGGAACAACACCGAGTCGGCCCACTGGGCGAGCGCTGCCGCGTTGAATTCGTGCCCGTCAGGAAACAGGGACGGCATGGCCTTCTCGGCTTCCAGGCGCCGCGCGATCAAGGCGGTATCGCAATAGACATCAGCCCCTATCTGCAACACAGGCGTGCGGCGGTAACCACCGGTGAGCGCGGTCAGGTGCGGCTTGGGCATGACCGGCGGAATCGTCACCGAGCGCCATGAAAGCTGCTTGAAACCCAGCAGCAAACGGGCTTTCTCGGCGAATGGCGAGGTGGGGTAATGGTGCAGGACCAGGTCATGCATGGCGGGCTCCGTCGATTATTGTTAGATGAAGCAACTAGCTGGGCAGCCGGAAAGCAGCCTAGGTGGACGATACATTCAACGGGGCATTGCTGCTTGCCAGGCTGACCAAGCGCTCCTTGGCCGGTTTCTTCAACTGTTTGATCGCCCGCTCGCGACGCAACGCATCACTCCTGCTCGCACAGCTTTCCACGTACACCAGTGCCACAGCCGGACTGGAATGGAAGAAACGCGCGCCGCGTCCGCTCTGATGTGCAGCGAAGCGGCGTTGAGCGTCATCGCTGATGCCGCAATACAAGGCCCCATTGGCGGCGCGAACCAGATAGACGAACCAAGGTTTTGGCAAATCGGCATTCATGCGACGAGCGAGTCTCGAAGAGGATTTATAAGTGTTCGACAACCTAGGGAAACGGATCACCCAGGCTGAAGTGTCCATTTTCCCTATCAGCGCCCCCTTGGCAAAGGGATATGAAAACACGTAAGCAAAGCCCGTAGAAGGCAATTAGCCATCATCAGCTTGCCGTTTCGCTAGCAAAGTCGATCTAATCTGTCCAGATATGGCGCCGCTTCGCCTTTGCGTATAATGCGCCGATGTTTGCTCAAACCGTGTTCCGCAAGCGCTGCACCGCCTGGTTGCTGGCGACCGGACTCTTCCTGATGCTCAGCAGCTGTGCCGAACCGCCCAGCGATCTCGAGCGCATTCAGGAGGAAGGCGTACTGCGCGTTATCACCCGCAATAGCCCCTCCACCTATTTCCAGGACCGCAACGGCAAGACCGGTTTCGAGTACGAACTGGTCAAGCGTTTTGCGGGGCATCTTGACGTCGAGCTGCAGATCGAAACCGCCGACAGCATCGATGAAATATTCACCCGCCTCAATCGCCCAGGCGGCCCGGCGCTGGCGGCCGCGGGTCTGGTCGCCAGCGAGAGTCGCAAGGAGCTGGCGCGCTTCACCCGGCCCTACCTGGAAACCACCACCCAGGTCATATATCGGTTGGGACAACGCCGCCCCAAGCGCATCGAAGACCTGATCGGCAAACGCATCCTGGTACTCAAAGGTAGTAGCCAGGCGGAAAAGCTGCAGGCGTTGCAGGCCGAACACCCCGAGTTGCGCTATGAAGAATCCGACGCCGTGGAAGCCGTCGACCTGCTGCGCATGGTCGATGAAGGGCAAATTGACCTGACCCTGGTCGAATCCAACGAGCTGGCGATGAATCAGGTCTACTTCAGCAAAGTGCGGGCTGCGTTCGATCTCGACGAAGAGAACAGTCTGTCCTGGATTCTGCCTCAAGGCGAAGACGAAAGCCTGCTCAACGCTGCCAACGAGTTTCTCGATGAAGCTCGCCGCAACGGCACCCTGCAGCGACTGCACGATCGCTATTACGGACACGTGGATGTACTGGGTTACGTCGGTGCCTATGCCTTCGCCAAGCATTTGCAGCAGCGCCTACCCCGTTACGAAAAAGCCTTTCGCGAGACCGCCAAGGAACACGGCGTCGACTGGCGTCTGCTGGCAGCGATCAGTTATCAGGAATCCCACTGGCTACCGGATGCAACCTCGAAAACCGGCGTCCGCGGCCTGATGATGCTGACACTGCGCACCGCCAATGCCATGGGCGTATCCAACCGGCTCGATCCGGTTCAGAGCATTCAGGGCGGCGGCAAGTATCTGGTGAAAGTCCATGCCAGCCTGCCGGACACCATACTCGAGCCTGATCGCACCTGGTTCGCCCTGGCGGCCTATAACGTGGGTGGCGGTCATCTGGAAGACGCCCGCAAGCTCGCCGAGGCCGAAGGCCTGGATCCGAACAAGTGGCTCGACGTAAAGCAGATGTTGCCGCGACTGTCACAGAAGCAGTGGTACAGCAAAACCCGCTACGGTTACGCCCGCGGTGGCGAACCGGTGCATTTCGTTGCGAACATCCGCCGTTACTACGACATCCTCACCTGGGTGACCCAGCCGCAAATGGAAGGCCAGCAGTTGGCTCAAAGCCACATCCATATTCCTGGCATCCAGGCCGATGAGCTGCGCGAAAATCTGCCACCGCTTTAAGCTTCGTTGAGATTCACCTGCAAGCAGGCATGCCCCGCAGCAAGGATTTCAAAGCGTGCACCGCATGCATGGAAGCTTGGCGGTGCGCATAACGCACCCTACCATCACGAACGCCCGATGGCCGCGAAGGTCGCGCCAGTCTGTTCAGCGAGTACCTGCGGCGCCAGCTCCACTTCCAAGCCACGCCTCCCGGCACTGACGTAGATAGTCGCTTGAGCCTGGGCCGACTGATCGATGAAAGTGCGCAACCGCTTCTTCTGGCCCAGCGGGCTGATTCCACCGACCAAATAACCGGTTGCCCGCTGTGCGGCCATGGGGTCGGCCATGTCCACCTTCTTCACTTGCGCCGCTTGAGCGAGTGCTTTCAGATCGAGGCTGCCGCCCACCGGCACCACTGCCACCAGCAGCTCGTTCTTTTCACTACAGGCCAGCAGGGTCTTGAACACCCGCACCGGCTCCAAGCCGAGCTTCTCCGCCGCCTCCAGCCCATATGAAGCGGATTTGGGGTCATGTTCATAGCTGTGGATGCGATGTTCGGCACCGGCTTTTTTCAGCAGATCGATGGCGGGTGTCATGGCGTAAAGGGATCTTGATTGGAGAACAGCTACTCTAGCCGAAAACCACGCCAACAGCGCCACGCACCTCAACGCAGCGCGGCGTTGCCAGCTACGTCGGGCTTGGCGCAATTGGAAACCGCCCAGCCCGGCAAGTTTTGACTGTGAAGCCAAGCTTGCGCACCCTGCGAATGCCTAGGCCAGGTGCGCCTTGCCAATCACACGCAGCTTTCTCGCCGCGGTCACCATATTGATCAACGCCGCCTCGGTTTCCGGCCAGGCACGGGTTTTCAGGCCGCAATCGGGGTTCACCCACAAGCGCTCGGCAGGAATGCGCTCGGCAGCTTTTTCCAGCAGCCGAAGTATTTCCCCAACCTCAGGAACCCGAGGCGAATGGATGTCGTACACGCCGGGACCGATGTCATTGGGATAGTCGAACGCACGGAAGGCTTCCAGCAGCTCCATCTGCGAGCGCGAGGTCTCGATGGTGATGACATCGGCGTCCATGGCGGCAATCGACTCGATAACATCGTTGAACTCGCTGTAGCACATGTGCGTATGGATCTGCGTTTCATCGCGTACACCGCTGGCACACAGGCGGAAGGCATCCACCGCCCAGTCGAGATACTCCTGCCAGGCGGCGCGGCGCAGCGGCAATCCTTCGCGAAAGGCTGCCTCATCTATCTGCACGATGCGGATGCCGGCCGCTTCCAGGTCGCAGACTTCGTCGCGGATGGCCAGAGCCAGCTGCCGCGCCTGCTGCTCGCGGGAGATGTCCTCTCGCGGGAAGGACCACATGAGCATGGTCACCGGACCAGTCAGCATGCCCTTGACTACCTTGTCGGTCTGCTGCTGGGCATAGCGAATCCAATCCACCGTCATCGGCGCCGGACGGCTCAGGTCGCCATGGATAACTGCCGGTTTGACGCAACGCGAGCCGTAGCTTTGTACCCAGCCGAAGCGGGTGAAGCTGTAGCCATCGAGCTGCTCGGCGAAATATTCGACCATATCGTTGCGCTCTGCCTCGCCATGCACCAGGACGTCCAGACCGAGTTGCTCCTGCGTGGCTATCGCACGACGAATCTCCGCCTGCATGGCCTCGGTGTAGTCGCCCGCGGCCAGGGTGCCCTGCTTGAAGGCTTGCCGCGCCAGGCGGATGGCCGGCGTTTGCGGGAAGGAACCGATGGTTGTGGTCGGGAACAGAGGCAGTTGCAGGCGTGCTCGTTGCTGCTCGATCCGCTCGGCGAAAGTCGAAGCCCGCTGGCTGTGCCGGGGCTTGATCGCAGCCAAGCGTGCCTGCACGACCGGATCGTGAATGCGTGGCGATTGCGCACGGCTGAGCTGCACGGTGCGGCTTTGCCGTAGCGCGAGCTGCACGGCCGGATTCGCCGGCGTGCCTAAGGCCCGCGCCAGCACCGCTACCTCATCACACTTCTGCACGGCGAAGGCCAGCCAGCTTTTCACCTCGGCATCGAGCTGGTCCTCACGCGCAAGGTCGACCGGGCTGTGCAACAACGAGCAGGACGGCGCGACCCACAGGCGTTCACCGAGGCGCTCGTAAGCATGCCGCGCAATATCCAGCGCCTTCTCCAGGTCGCAGCGCCAGACGTTACGGCCATTGACCAGACCGAGGGAAAGAATCTTGTAGGTCGGCAAGCGGTCGAGAATCACCGGATATTGCTCCGGGGCACGTACCAGATCGATATGCAGACCATCGACCGGCAACGTAGCGGCCAGCCCGAGATTATCCTCGAGGCCGCCGAAATAAGTAGCGACCAGCTTCTTCAGTGGCGCGCGTTGCAGCAGGTTGTAGGCTCGTTCGAAGGCGTTTTTCCAATCTTGCGGCAGATCCATCACCAGGATCGGCTCGTCGATCTGTACCCACTCGATGCCTTGAGCCGCCAGCCGCTCGAGCACTTGGGCATAGACCGGCAGCAGCCGTTCCAGCAGCTCCAGCTTGTCGAACGATTCGTCCTTGGTCTTGCCCAGCCAGAGATAGGTCAGCGGGCCGATCACTACCGGCTTGACCCGATGCCCCAGCGCCTTGGCTTCTTCCACCTCATCGAACAGCTGTGTCCAGCTCAGTTTGAACCGCTGATCACGAGTGAATTCGGGCACCAGATAGTGATAGTTGGTATCGAACCATTTGGTCATTTCCTGCGCTTGCGAGCCACCGCCACAGCATTGTTTCGACACACCACGGGCCATGGCGAACAGGGTGTCCAAGGTCGGTTCGCCATGGGCTGGCCGAAAACGCTGGGGAATCACATCGAACATCAGCGAATGGCTCAGCACTTGGTCATACCAGGCGAAATCGCCCACCGGCAGCAGGTCGATACCGGCCTCAGCCTGTAACTGCCAATGTGCCGCCCGCAAATCGCGCCCAACCTGACACAACCCTGCTTCGTCCAGGCTACCCCTCCAGTAAGCCTCGAGCGCCCTCTTCAATTCACGGTCCTTGCCGATGCGAGGAAAGCCCAGGGAATGAGCAACAGCCATAACAATCTCCAATTCGTATCACGTCAAAGTGGAGCGATTGTCCGCCGCCAATGAAAATGAGGAAATCTCAATTAATTAAGGAGAAAGAATAGATTTATTCATGTTGTGTGAGGTTTCACGGCTATGGCGCTCTAAGCAAGCAGACCATGAAAGGCACACAAAAATGAATTCAGTCGAAGAACCGGAAGACCTCCAGACCCTGATAGCCAACCTGCGCCAGGCCGGGGAAGCCGACCAGCCGGTGACTATCGAGAGCATGCTGCATGCCACCGGCGAACGCAGCATCGGCGCGCTGCTGCTGCTGCCAGGCCTGCTGGTGCTGTCGCCGTTGTCGGGGATTCCAGGCCTGCCCAGCGTATTTGCGCTCATGGTGATGCTGATCGCTGGGCAACTGCTGATCGGACGACGGCATTTCTGGTTGCCGCAATGGCTGTTGCAACGCACCGCGTCGCGCGGCAAATATGACCGGGCGCTGTCGTTTCTGAAGCGCCCCGCGGCTTTCGTCGATCGCCTGCTTCGCCCGCGGCTGAAGTTTCTCACCGGCGGTTTGGCGGTACGCGGCAATGCCGTGCTGTGCATGTTGATCGCAGCGACCATGCCACCCCTGGAAATCATTCCCTTTGGCAACACCACCGCAGGTGCTGCGTTGAGCATTCTGGGCGTAGGGATGATGGCACGCGATGGGTTGATGATTCTGCTCGCGATACTGTTCTTCTTCCTTTTGGTATTCCTGATCAGCCGGATATGGCTGTGATACGCATGGCGCTGCGAGCCTACTCGACAGTTTGATGGCACTGAGACACACTTCGCCCGGATATGAGCGCAATTCATATCCCGTGATCGACCGCCTCAAAACGCCAGGCCTCGACCGTAATAAATCGCAGGGAGCCTCGGCATGCTGGAAATCCGTCACCTGAAAACCCTTCACGCGCTACGCGAAACCGATAGTTTGGTCGAAGCCGCCGAACGTCTGCATCTGACCCAATCAGCACTCTCTCACCAGTTCAAGGAACTGGAAGAACGCCTGGGTTTGCAGCTGTTCGTGCGCAAGACGCGACCGGTGCGTTTCACCAGCGCCGGCTTGCGCCTGCTGCAACTGGCTGACACGATGCTGCCGCAATTGCGCAGCGCCGAACGCGACCTGGCTCGCCTGGCCGGCGGCACAGCCGGCAGGCTGCACATGGCCATTGAATGCCACAGCTGCTTCCAGTGGCTGATGCCAACCATCGACCAATTCCGCGATGCCTGGCCAGAGGTCGAACTGGACCTCGCGTCGGGATTTTCCTTCGCCCCGCTGCCGGCGCTGGCGCGCGGCGATCTGGACCTCGTGGTCACCTCGGACCCGGTCGAGCTGCCTGGCATCACCTATGTGCCGCTGTTCACCTACGAGGCGCTCTTGGCTGTGGCCAATCAGCACACGCTGGCGACACGGCCTTTCGTACGACCCGAGGACCTGGCCAACGAAACATTGATTACCTATCCGGTAGAACGCGATCGCCTCGATATCTTCACCCGTTTCCTCGAGCCGGCAGATGTCGAGCCGGCGCAGGTGCGCACCTCCGAACTGACGGTGATGATGATGCAGCTCGTAGCCTCAGGTCGTGGCGTCTGTTGCGTTCCAAATTGGGCGCTGCATGAATACAGCGCCCGCGGTTACGTAACGGCCAAGCGCCTGGGGGAAAAGGGACTGTTCGCCACGCTGTTCGCCGGCATCCGGGCCGACATGCTGGACTCGCCTTTCATGCGCGATTTCCTGCTGACAGCCAAGGACACCTCTTTCGCCACGCTCGAAGGCGTCAGCGCGGCGCCGAAACACCGCTAAGCAAGCCTGATGCTCACCGGCGCGCACGGCAGCACAGATAAAGCCCCAGCAAACCTGCCGCCACTCCGCCGACCAACAGCAGATTACGCTCGTCATTGGTCTCGCGGCGCCAGCCGCCATCGACCCGGCGCTGACCCAACGGAGGATGGAAAAGATTGCCCGACGAGGTGGGCACTCGCTTTGCGCGGCCAAGCGACATGCCAATCACCAGGCCGTACAGACGATCGAAGCCGGGCATAACGAAATGCGCGAAGCGCAACAGCGTGGCGGTGGCGCCTACCGAGGTAGTGTGGCGCGGGTGCAGCGCCAGACTGACCATCGCCGCAGCCACCTCTCGCGGATCGCTCAGCGGTGACGGTGGCTGCAGAGAGCGGCCGGCATAGTTGCCACCGTCGCGAAAACCCGGACTGTCCACCACCGAGGGGTACACGTCACAGACGTGGATGCCTGGCCAGCTCCCAAGCTCGGCGCGCAACGCATGGGAAAAGCCGCGCAAGCCGAACTTGGCTGCCGAATAGGCCACGGCGTAGGGTTGCGGCACCCAGCTGCCCACCGAGAGTGTATTGATCAGCACGCCGGCGTTCTGCTGTTTGAAATACGGCAGCACCACATGGGCGCCGCGCAGGTAACCAAGCAGATCGGTCTGCACTACCTGCTCATGGGCATCCAGGGGCGTCTCGTCGAAGGTACCCACGGCCCCGACGCCGGCATTGTTGACCCAGACATCGATGCGGCCCCGACCGAATTCCGCCGCCGCATTGGCCAGTGCTTCCATGGACTCGTTATGGGTGACGTCAGTCGGCACTGACAGCGCTTCAGCACCCAATTGGCGGCACTCCTCAACCGCATCCTGGAGCGCCTCGGCATCACGGGCTGCCAGCACCAGGCGAGCCCCCTGACGGGCGAATGCTTGTGCCGCGGCTCGGCCGATGCCGCTGGAAGCACCGGTGATCACCACCACGGCGCCATCGAGAGAAACTGTCTTCATCCGCTGGTCTCCAGGTTTACTGTCAGTTTTCAGAGGACAGTCGCAGCCCGGCAACATTCCCTCTAGGCGTCACACCATCTGTAACGCGCGCTTGCGCGTCGGGGGCGGGAACGCATGGTCGAAGAGTCTCAGATCGTCATCGCTCAACTGCAACGCCGCTGCGGACGCGTTGGCACGTAGATGATCGGGATTGACCGCCTTGGGAATCACCAGCACCCCGGGTTGGCGCAACGCCCAGGCGAGTACCACCTGCCCCGGCTCCACGCCGTGACGCCGGGCCACCTCAGTGACGGCAGAATGACGCAACAAGCTGCCGCCCTGCCCCACCGGACAATAGGCCATGACCGGCATTTCCTGCGCCTGGCAAAAGGGCAGCAGATCGAATTCGATACCTCGCTGCTCGGGGTTGTAAAGCACCTGGTTTGTCGCACAGGCAGCGATATCACCCAGTTCCCGCAGATCATCCTCATCGAAGTTGGACACACCCCAGCGACGAATCTTGCCGTCCTGCCGAAGCCGCTCGAAGGCTTCCACAGTTTCCGCCAGCGGATACCGGCCGCGCCAATGCAGCAGGTACAGATCGATGCAGTCGGTGCCCAGCCGCCGCAGACTGCTCTCGCAAGCCTGTGGGATACCGCTGCGACTGGCGTTGTGCGGGTAGACCTTGCTGACCAGGAAGACACGCTCGCGGCGGCCCCGAATCGCCTCACCGACCACCTCTTCCGCACCGCCCTCGCCATACATCTCGGCGGTATCGATCAGGCTCATGCCCAGTTCGATACCCAGGCGCAGCGCTGCCACTTCGTTGTCACGCTCGGCCGAGTTCTCGCCCATGCGCCAGGTGCCCTGCCCAACCACGGGCACCTCGCCATCACCCAGACGAATCGTGCGCATCAGCGTAGCTCCTCAGTCGTACTTGCGGTCTGTGCCGGCTCGGCCCAGGGATCATAGGTGCCGAAACTCCACAGGTGACCTTCCAGGTCGCGGCAGCTGAAGCCGCGACCACCGTAATCCACATCTTTCAGCTCGATGATGATCTCCGCACCCGCCGCCTTCGCCTGGGCGTAGAGCGCATCGGCACTGTTGACCACCACATAGATGCTTTGCGTGGAGACCCCGCCAATCTCATCTGGCTGCCGCAGCTGTCGCGAGAACGCCGTGTCGGTCACCGGACCGAGCATCAGCATGCCGTTGCCGAAGCTCAATTGAGCATGAATGATGCCGGCTTGCGGATCCTCGAAGACCTGTTGTCGCTGAAAATCGAACGCCCGGCACAACCATTCGATTGCCGCGGGCACATGACGATAACGCAGGCAAGGAATCAGATTGACAGTGGTGTGCTTGCTATAAAGAGACATGAACGCTCCTCGGTTGCGGTCGCCGCATAATATCGACGCTTGCTGTTCAGACCCTCAACGACGTTGACGTTCGCTATCAGACCCGCTCGCTCAGCCCAAGCCGAATGCCAAGGCCGATCAGAATCGAGCCGAACATACGATCCAACCACAGGCTCAGGCGTTTATTGGCACGTAATGCGGCACTGGCCCGATTGGCCAGCAGCACCAACAAACATTCGACGATGATTGCCACCACGACCACCAGCGCACCCAAAAGCAGCAGCTGCGTCGCCACCGCGCCGTGCTCGGGGCGCACGAATTGCGGCAAAAACGCCATGAAGAAAATCGCCGCTTTGGGATTGAGGATATCCACCAGGATTCCTTGCCGATAAGCCTGCCAAGGGCGGATGCACGGCCCGGCTTCCAGGGTACGGCGCGTGCCCTGACCTGCCGAGCGCAACGCCTGGATGCCTAGATAAAGCAAATAAGCTGCGCCGACATACTTGACCAGCGTGAACGCCAGTGCCGAGGTCGCAAGAATGGCGGAAATGCCCAGAGCCGCGAAACCCACATGCACCAGCGCACCGCTGCACACGCCACAGGCAGACGCGACACCAACACGCCAGCCGCTCGCCAGGGTACGCGACAGCACATAAAGCAGATCGGGCCCGGGCGACAGATTGAGCGCGAGTGCAGCCGAGAAGAAAACGAGCCAGAACGCGGAATCGGACATAGCATTCCCTCCATTCCTACGCGTGGCAGCGCGCCAGGTTCGCGCCGAAGACTTCAGTTTAGACGGCGATCCAGCGGCCTCTTTTTCGAAGGGGCGATCGCCGACTGCCATCCGTCGAAACCGTGCGATCGTTCTTGCCATGCTGATCTTCGTCGGCGCGCCCTGTGCATCCCGCCTGCCTCGGGCTTTCGTATTTCCAGCCGCGAGATCAAGCAGTTGATGAGGTGCGCATGACCCTGGATACTTCGCGCGCGGCGGCAACTGCGCTGGCTCCAGCGATCGGTGCCGACCGCTAGAAGAACCAAAACCTGCCCTCACTGCACCACGGACACTCATACATGCATAAGACCTTCGCCACTGGCGTCGCGGCCGGGCTGCTGCTCGCCAGCCAGTTCGCCCACGCTGACAGCCCCATACTCTGGCAGGACAACAGCCTGACCTATCTGTACGGCAAGAATTTCGCCGTCGATTCGGGCGAGGATGGCCGCGAAGCCACGATCCAGCAGACCCTCACCTTCGAGCATGCCAGTGGCTGGACATGGGGCGACATCTTTCTGTTCGTCGACCATAAGTGGTTCAACGGCCACTCGGGCAATGACGGGCGCACCTATTACGGCGAATTCAGCCCGCGCCTGTCGCTGGGTAAGATCACCGGGAAAGATTTGTCCTTCGGTCCGATCAAGGATGTGTTGATCTCAAGCACCTACGAGCGCGGCGAAAGCCAGGCTGACGGCACCCCGAATCAGGTCTACCTGCTCGGGCCAGCGGTTGATCTGGAAGTGCCGGGCTTCGATCGTTTCTCGCTCAACACTTATTACCGCAAGCCCGACGGTGCCACCGGCACCCCTGGCGGCCAGTGGCAGATCACACCGACCTGGGCCATGACCATTCCGCTAGGCAAGTCCGATATTCTCTTCGATGGCTTCATCGATTGGGTGGTCAACGACAAGAAGAGCGGTGGTCGCGAGCTGAAGAGGAACTACCATTTCAACCCGCAGATCAAGTACGACCTGGGCAAGGCCCTGGATTACACCCCGGGCAAGTTGTACGTCGGCGTCGAGTACGACTACTGGAGCAACAAGTACGGCATCGAAGACAGCGGTGCATTCAATACCGACAACAACGTGACGAACTTCATCGTCAAGGCGCACTACTGATCGCCCCGCTGCCCGGCTCGCCGGGCAGCCTGAGCCAATCGCTAACGCTGCAGGAACACCAACGCTTTCAGGCTACTGTCTGGATGGATATCGGAAAACTCCGGCGGATTATCCAGCCGTTCAACGAACTCAAGGCCTGGCGCCTCGCGCGCCATTGCTTCGATCAGGAAATCAGGCCCCACGTCCGGGTCATTGATACAAGCCAGCACCACCCCGCCACCGGCAAGCAATTCCGGCAGCCGGCGCAGAATTTTCTGATAGTCCCTGCTCAAGGCGAAGCTGCCTTTCTGGAAGGACGGCGGGTCAATGATGACCATGTCGTAAGGACCGGATCGCTTCACCCGCCCCCACGACTTGAACAGCTCATGTCCGAGAAACTCAACCCGATTCAGGTCGTGCTCGTTCAGACGGTGGTTGTCTCGCCCCCGGCTCAATGCCGCGCGGGCCATGTCAAGGTTCACCACCCTCTCGGCGCCGCCGGCAATAGCCGCCACCGAGAAGCCGCAGGTATAGGCAAACAGGTTTAGGACCCGCTTGCCCCGTGACTGCTCCTGTACCCAACGGCGCCCATAGCGCATGTCCAGAAAAAGACCGTTGTTCTGCTTGCGGCCCAGATCAAGCTGGTAGCGCAGGCCATTCTCGCTGATCTGCCATTCCTCAGGCACCTCGCCCGACAGGCCTTCGGTGTCGCTATCGGGTAGATAGCGGTGCTGCAACAGCAGCCTCGTGCCACTTGGCCATCCGGGCGAGAGGGTGATGGCGGCAAGCAGGTCCTTCAGCGCCTGCAGCTCGGCATCACCTGGGTCGCGAAACAATGACACCAGAACAACACCCTGCAGCCAGTCTACGGTCACATGCTCCAACCCAGGCCAACAGCGACCCCGGCCATGGAACAGGCGACGGCTTTCCTTGGGCAGGGCGCCCAAGGCGGCAACCAAGAGCTGTCGTAGGGTATCGAGTGCGTCAGGAGTCATCAGGCTTTCATCAAGAATGCGGGCGCGCATTTTACCCGCAAAGCCAGCCACACAACCCGTCCGGACGAACTTCCCGTTGCGCTCATCGTCGAAATCGCGTTCTGGCGCTTTTGCGCCCGCGCTTGAGATAAGGATTGCGTCGTGACCAACCGCCGCCGACAAGCTGATCGAACAAGGCTGATGGCCGTCGTGCTGGCCGCCAGCCTACTGTTGCCCACGGGTGACCTGCATGCCACCGCAGAGGCGGACCTTGTCGCACGTGATGCGGAAAACAAGCGTCTTACGACCGAACTCATGAACCGACCGAATCAACTGTCACAACCTCCCATTTCCCGCTACAACCATTTCATCACCTATGGCCAGTCACTGGCCTCCGCAGCCGAAGGCTGGCCCGCGCTGTCGATGGAACCTGGCTACGACAACCTGATGCTGGGCGATGCAGCACGCTCGGCCAGCTACAGCGGCCCCACCTTCAAACCAGTCGGCGCTATGGCTTTTCGCCCACTCAAAGCGGTTGTTCAGCGCAAGGCCGATGCCGAGCTCATCCTCGACGACGCGCAGATCGTCGAGCTCGAAGAGCAGGCACAGGAAGAAGGCGAGTCCGTTGAAGTCGGCGCACTGAACATGGCCAGACGTCTATATCTGGATAAGCTTGGCCTCGACTCGGATCCAGAACACCTGTTCGTTGCCAGCAACGCCTCCACGTCGGGACGCTCCATCTCGCAGCTTTCTAAAACCGGCGGCACGAACGAATACCAGCGCGCCTTGCAGGCGGCCGGCCTGGCCAAGGCGCTGGCGGACGCGGAGAACGCCAGCTACAGCCTCGCTGCCATTTTCTGGTTACAGGGCGAATTCGACTACTCGCATACCAACGGCGGCATCAACGACAAGCAGCGCTACAAGACCTTGCTGCGCCAGTTACGCGACGACCTCTACGCAGACATTGCCACGGGTATCGCCGGTCAGTCACAGACGCCTGCCTTCCTCAGCTACCAGACCGACGCCAAATCCTCGGTCAAGGACGGCACACTCGCGGTCGGCATGGCGCAGTGGGAGCTGGCGCAGGAGGAGCCGAACTGGTTTCTGGTCGGCCCGGTATACCCCTACGTTGACAAAGGCACACACCTGTCGGCAAACGGCTATCGCTGGTTCGGCCAGATGCTCGGCAAGGTCTATCACCATGTCGCCGTGGAGCGGCGCCACTGGCAACCGCTGGCGCCGCGCCGGGTCACGGTGCAAGGCGAGGAGGTGTTGGTCGACTATCACGTGCCGCACCCTCCACTCGCGTTCGATCATCCCTATCTGGGGCACCAAGCCACGGCGGTGAAAAACAAGGGGTTCATACTGCTCGACGACAAGGGCGAAGTGCCGCTGGCCAGTGTGGATATCGTTGCCGATACCATCGTCCGGCTGCGCGCTGCTCGCCCGTTGACCGGCCAGCTGCGCATTCACTACGCCAGTCATCAATCCGGCGGTGCCGGTCAGTTGCGTGACAGCGATCCGACGCTGGCCGATGCCCACTACGAATACCTGCCCGGCAAGGGCATGCAACCGCTCGAGAACGTTCCCGAGCTGGTCGGCAAACCCTACCCGCTATACAACTGGAGCATCGCCTTCGAGATTCCAGTCGAGACGCAGCACGAAAAAGCCGCGCACGAAGGCAATCGCACCGATCAAGATGCAACAAACAGGCTGAAATAAGGGATGTGGGAAACCCGGGCAGAAGCAGCGCGGAGCCGAACAGCCCGCGCTTGTATGAAGACCTAGTCGCGCCCGCCTAACAGCCGGCCGATCATGTCCAGCGGATAACCGCGATAACTGAGGAAACGGCCCTGCTTGGCCCGCTCCCGTGGCTCGCTGGGTAGCGTGCCGGAAAATTTACGCTGCCAGACGTCGCGCAACTGCTCGTTCCAGTCGAAACCGCTGTCGCGCAAAGCCTGTTCGATATCGCCACGGGACAGGCCCCGCTGACTCAGCTCCTCACGAATACGCAACGGGCCGTAACCCGCATTGGCGCGCATCCGAACGTAGCTTTCGAGATACCGCGCCTCACTGAGCAACCCTTCCTCGGCAAGCCGATCGAGCGCCGGGTCGATCAGTTCCGCCGACGCGCCGCGCAAGCGAAGCTTGCGAGACAGTTCGACGCGCCCATGCTCGCGCCGTGCCAGCAAATCCATTGCGGCCCGGCGCACAGCGGTGGGGTTGTCCAGCACGGCGGCCATGAGTTCAGAGGTCGGCGTCAGCCAGATCTTCTACTACCGGATTGGCCTTGGTGCTTGGAGCAACCACCAGCAGCTTGTCGCGAATCTGCTGTTCGATTTCCTGGCCGATCTCGGGATTCTCCTCGAGATACTTGGCCGCATTAGCCTTGCCCTGACCAATCTTGCTGCCTTTGTAGGCATACCAGGCGCCCGACTTCTCGACCAGTCCTTGCTGCACGCCAAGGTCAATGATCTCACCGTTGCGGTAGATACCCTTGCCATAGAGGATCTGGAACTCAGCCTGGCGGAACGGCGGCGCCACCTTGTTCTTCACCACCTTGACGCGGGTTTCGCTGCCCACCACTTCGTCGCCTTCCTTCACCGCACCGGTACGGCGGATATCCAGACGGACCGAGGCGTAGAACTTCAGCGCGTTACCACCGGTGGTGGTTTCAGGCGAACCAAACATCACGCCGATCTTCATGCGGATCTGGTTGATGAAGATCACCAGGCAGTTGGCGTTCTTGATGTTGCCGGTGATCTTGCGCAGCGCCTGGGACATCAGTCGGGCCTGCAGACCGACATGGGTATCGCCCATCTCGCCTTCGATTTCCGCCTTGGGCACCAGTGCCGCCACGGAGTCGACGATGATCACGTCCACCGCATTGGAACGCACCAGCATGTCGGTGATTTCCAGCGCCTGTTCGCCGGTGTCGGGCTGCGACACCAGCAGGTCGTCAACATTAACGCCCAGCTTGCCGGCGTAATCGGGATCCAACGCATGCTCGGCATCGACGAAGGCGCAGGTGGCGCCCATCTTCTGCGCTTCAGCGATCACCGACAGGGTCAGCGTGGTCTTGCCCGAAGATTCCGGACCGTAGATCTCGACGATCCGGCCTTTGGGCAGGCCGCCGATGCCGAGGGCGATATCCAGCCCGAGGGAGCCGGTGGAAATGGAGGGAATTGCCTGGCGATCATGATCGCCCATGCGCATGACCGCGCCTTTACCGAACTGCTTTTCGATCTGGCCCAGGGCAGCAGCCAAGGCACGCTTCTTGTTCTCGTCCATTACAATCCTCACTTGATCAAGAGGGCCAAAGGCCGCAACAACTGTATAAGTAGACAGTATTAGAGCATAGGCAAATTTGATCGCCTAGCCCTTAGCGGGATTTTCTCCAGTGACCAGACGAATCAGGCCCGTCAACGCCCGTTCCACGGTCTGCTCGCGGACCGCCTGGCGGTCGCCGGGAAACAGACAGCATTGGCTGAACAGACGTTCGCCATCAGCCCAGGCCAGCCAGACGGTGCCCACCGGTTTCGTCGGCGAGCCGCCTCCTGGACCCGCGACGCCACTGACTGCCACTGAGAAGCGCGCGCCACTGTCGCGCTGCGCGCCATGGGCCATCGCTTCGACCACCTCGCGGCTGACCGCACCAACCTTATCGAACAGAAACTCCGGCACACCTAGCTGGCGAGCCTTCTGTTTATTGGAATAAGTCACGAAGCCCACTTCGAACCAGGCGGAACTCCCCGCGATTCGCGTGATGGCTTCGGCAATGCCGCCACCGGTACAGGATTCTGCGGTGGTGACCTGAGCGCCGAGGCGCTGCAGTTCTTCGCCCAGGCGGGCAGCCAGTTCAGTGAGATTCATTGGTGCTCCGCGCATCCTGAAGGTGGCCCATACCCTACACCAGCAACTCGCAGAGTTCAGCCCGCCTCAAGCCTGACTGGCCGGGCGGTATCTTTGGCGGGCCATGAGGCGTCCCGGCGTCCCGGCAGAGGCCTTCACCGGCTCGCCGCCCGCGGCGACTCCCCAAGGGCATCGCCATAGCGCTGAATAGGGTCGGCGAGGGTCCGCTTCACAAAGAACCCGAACAGCGTCAGCAGAATCAGCATCACCACGATATACAGCGGGCCCGGAATATCCACATCGCCAGCACCGAAACCCAGCCGTTCGGCTATCGCGAACACCGAAGGATGGGCGAGGAAGATGATGTATCCAACACCGCCAAGCGGCGCTAGCCAGCACAGCTTGTTGCCGCTGATGCGCGTGGCGCCGATAAAGAGGGCAACCCCTACCCCGTAACTGACGAAGTAGCGGTACCAGGTTTCACCGAATCCGGTGTCGCGGGAGTAAGCGAGCAGGCAGATCGGCAGCAGGAACAGATAGAACAGCCCGACCGCGATGCGCGCGTAGTGCCCGGTAGCAGCCGCTCGGCCATTGTCCGTCGCCTTCCACAAGGCGCCGAGAAAACACACGCTCAGCATCAACGGCAAAGCCACCGGCAACTTGATTTCCAGCTTGTAGCGCAGGAAAGCCAACCACAGCGTGAACAGATACTGCGCAAGCAGAAACAGCAGATCCCGTTTTGCCGAGCCACCGAGGCGCAGCGCGAAGATCAGAACGCAGAGGACGTAGAACATGAGCTCAATCTGCAGCGTCCAGTACAGGCCGATGACGTTTTCGACAAACACGAAGCCCTGCAGCATCGTTGCATTGATGGCGATGACAGCCGGGCTGAACAGCTTGGCCGGATTATCCCAGGGAAACATGACGCCCAGAAAAAGGGATAACCAGTACAACGGGAACAGCCTGAAAAAACGCTGATGGACGAACGCCACAATAGGCCGCTCGTAGCGGCTACGGCTCTTGTACAAGGCCGCCACGACGAAATAGCCGCTCAGCGCGAACAACACCAGCACGCTGGCCTTACCGATATCCAGCACCGCCTTGCTGAGGAGAAACAGGAGGCCAGTCATCTCGTCGAAATGGCCGTCGCGCTTCATTTTTGCGATCAGGTGGGAATAGGCGACGCACAATGCCGCCGCGCCGCGCAGGGCATCGACTCCGAGTAGTCGGGACATGTCTGCTGCTCACTTGGATTCTGAGGGAATCGCCAGAGTTACTGCAGGGGAACTGACGCGAGGAGGTAACGCGTGCACGCGCAGCGGTCAGCCGTAGCTGAACTTGCGAGGCAGGAACGACGATCAGGCAAGCTACCGCACCAGCGCCATGGGCCTGAAGGGTCGCGAGATTCGAAGGGCATCGAAAGGCATACGCAAGTCATGCGCGTGGCGCGCCGCAACCGATCGACGGGCAAGTTATCGGCAGCATCGACGTGACTGTCAACGCTTTCCTCTACCCGTCCGACAGATGACCTTTCGTCGCCAATGGTCGTCCGGATGGATGTCTGCTCAGCCCTGCCGCACCGCGCCGCCCGTGATAACCTTGCCGGTTTCCGCGGGACCCCTCCCCAGGCCCGGCGGCGCCACCACCGCTGCCTGGGCCTACGATTCGGGTTCCCTCGCCCTACAACGAGCCGCACCGCAACCGATGACCAAACCCAACGCCGACCTTTCCGCACACACCCCGATGATGCAACAGTACTGGAAGCTCAAGCGCGAGCATCCGGATCAGCTGATGTTCTACCGCATGGGGGACTTCTACGAGCTGTTCTACGAGGACGCCAAGAAGGCGGCCAAGCTGCTCGACATCACCCTGACCGCGCGCGGCCAGTCGGCGGGCACGGCAATTCCGATGGCGGGCATTCCCTTCCATGCCGCCGAGGGTTATCTGGCGCGGCTGGTGAAGCTCGGCGAATCGGTGGTGATCTGCGAGCAGATCGGCGATCCGGCCACCAGTAAGGGGCCTGTTGAACGCCAGGTGGTGCGCATCATCACCCCCGGCACGGTCAGCGATGAAGCGCTGCTGGATGAGCATCGCGACAACCTGCTGGCCGCCGTAGTCGGCGATGAGCGACTGTTTGGCCTTTCAGTGCTGGATATCACCAGCGGGCGCTTCACGGTGCAGGAATTCGGTGGCTGGGAAACCCTGCTGGCGGAAGTGGAGCGGTTGAATCCCGCGGAACTGATGATTCCCGATGACTGGCCGGCTGGCCTACCGCTGGAAAAACGTCGTGGCGTGCGCCGCCGCGCGCCCTGGGACTTCGATCGTGACAGCGCCTTCAAGGGCCTCTGCCAGCAGTTCGCGACCCAGGATCTGAAAGGCTTCGGCTGCGAAAGGCTGACCTTGGCCATCGGTGCCGCCGGCTGCCTGCTGACCTATGCCAAGGAAACCCAGCGCACCGCCCTGCATCACCTGCGCAGTCTGCGCCATGAGCGCCTCGATGACAGCGTGGTGCTGGACGGCGCGACCCGGCGCAATCTGGAGTTGGACATCAACCTCGGCGGCGGGCGCGACAACACCTTGCAATCAGTGGTCGACCGCTGCCAAACCGCCATGGGCTCGCGCCTGCTGAGCCGCTGGCTGAATCGCCCGCTGCGCGACCGCCAGGTGCTGGAAGCGCGTCAGGACTCGATCACCTGCCTGCTGGAACACTACCGCTTCGAGCAGATCCAGCCGCAGCTCAAGGAGATTGGCGACCTGGAACGCATCCTCGCGCGGATCGGCCTGCGCAACGCCCGCCCACGAGACCTGGCACGGCTGCGCGATGCCCTGGCCGCACTTCCGCAACTGCAGGCCGGCATGCAGGACCTGGAGGCACCGCACCTCAGAGAACTGGCCAACAGCATCCGCACCTACCCCGAGCTGGCCGAATTGCTGGCCAAGGCAATCATCGACAGCCCGCCGGCGGTGATCCGCGATGGCGGCGTGCTGAAGACCGGTTATGACAGGGAGTTGGACGAGCTGCAGTCGCTCTCCGAAAACGCCGGCCAGTACCTGATGGATCTGGAAACTCGCGAAAAGGCGCGCACCGGTCTGGCCAACCTCAAGGTCGGCTACAACCGCGTGCATGGCTATTTCATCGAGCTGCCGAGCAAGCAGGCTGAATCCGCGCCCGCTGACTATATTCGTCGGCAGACGCTCAAGGGTGCCGAGCGCTTCATTACCCCGGAACTCAAGGAATTCGAGGACAAGGCGCTGTCAGCCAAGAGCCGTGCCCTGGCTCGTGAAAAGCAGCTCTACGAGGAATTGCTGGAACTGCTGATCGGTCACCTGGCGCCGCTGCAGGATTCCGCCGCCGCGCTGGCCGAGCTGGACGTGCTGAGCAACCTCGCCGAGCGAGCGCTGACGCTGGACCTGAATCGCCCGCGCTTCGTCGAGCAGCCCTGCCTGCGTATCGAACAGGGTCGCCACCCGGTGGTGGAGCAGGTGTTGCAGACGCCTTTCGTGGCCAACGACCTCACCCTCGACAACGACACCCGCATGCTGGTGATCACCGGGCCGAACATGGGTGGTAAATCCACCTACATGCGCCAGACCGCCTTGATTGTCCTACTGGCGCAGATCGGCAGCTTCGTGCCAGCCAAGGCCTGCGAGCTGTCGCTGGTGGACCGCATATTCACCCGCATCGGCTCAAGCGACGACCTGGCCGGAGGCCGCTCGACTTTCATGGTCGAGATGAGTGAAACCGCCAATATCCTGCACAACGCCAGCGACCGCAGCCTGGTCCTGATGGATGAAGTGGGCCGTGGTACCAGTACCTTCGATGGTCTGTCACTGGCCTGGGCCGCTGCCGAACACCTGGCCAAGCTGCGCGCCTTCACCCTGTTTGCCACCCATTACTTCGAGTTGACGGTGCTGCCGGAAAGCGAGCCGGTAGTGGCCAACGTGCATTTGTCGGCCACCGAGCACAACGAGCGCATCGTCTTCCTGCATCACGTGCTGCCCGGTCCGGCCAGCCAGAGCTATGGGCTGGCAGTGGCGCAGCTGGCAGGCGTCCCAGGCGAAGTGATCCAGCGCGCCCGCGACCATCTGTCGCGGCTGGAAACCACCAGCTTGCCCCACGAAATGCCGAAAATGACGCCCGGCCAGCCCGCTCCGCCCATGCAGAACGACCTGTTCGCCAGCCTGCCGCACCCGGTCATCGAGGCGCTGGGCAAGATCCAACCCGATGACCTGACGCCGCGTCAGGCTCTGGAGCTGCTATACAGCCTGAAAACGCAGGTCTGATTGCCAAGAAAAGCTGCTAGAATCGCGCGCATTTTTGGATATGAGCGGCATTTGCCTGGTGCCGCTGGAGCCTGCCGAACCGGGGGCGTCATTGCAACGCCACCCGAAACTCCTGAGGAGATAATAGAAATGACCTTCGTCGTCACCGACAACTGCATCAAGTGCAAATACACCGATTGCGTAGAAGTCTGTCCGGTGGACTGTTTCTACGAAGGCCCGAATTTTCTGGTCATTCATCCGGACGAGTGCATCGATTGCGCGCTCTGCGAGCCGGAGTGCCCGGCCCAGGCAATCTTCTCCGAAGACGAAGTACCGGAAGACCAGCAGGAATACATCCAGTTGAACGCCGATCTTGCTGAAATCTGGCCGAACATTACCGAGAAGAAGGATTCGTTGCCTGACGCTGAAGAGTGGGATGGCGTGAAGGACAAGCTGCAGTATCTGGAACGCTAAACAAGGCTTCCTATGCTGAATGAAAAATGCCCGCCCTTTTAAAGAGGCGGGCATTTTTGTTTGCGCTGTCGATCAGGCTTTGTCGACACCCTTCTTCACCGCGTCTTTCACATTACCCTTTACCTGTTGGGCATCGCCCTTCAGTTCCTGTGCCCGGCCTTCGCCTTTCAGGCGAGGGTTATCGGTAGCCTCACCGACTCCCTGCTTGACCTTACCCATACCTTCGTTGGCTTTACCCTTGATCTTGTCTCCGGTACTGCTCATGGCGGTTCTCTCTTTGGGATCATTGGTCACCCTGTTGTGACAGGCCGGGACGGGGTTGGTTGCGTATTTCCGAGGAACGGTAGACCCCTCAGCCCTGACGAGTGCGCAGCAGCCTGGACAGCGTGTGGCCGGCCAGGTGCACAAAAACCGGAGCCCCCGCGATCAGATAGAAATAGTAGGTCACGAAGCGCCAGATAAGGATGGCCGCCGCGGTGGTGGACGTACCCACCAGCGGCGTCAGCAGCGCCGCGGATGCCAGGTCCGCGCTGCCAGCGCCTCCGGGGAGCAGGCTGAACTGACCTGCCGTCAGGGCCAGCAACTGGACGATGAAGGTCCATGCCCAGGCGAGTTCACTGCCAAGCCCGCGCAGGGTCAGGTAGAGCACGCTGTAGCGCAGCAGCCAATGCAGCGTGGTGAGGGCGAACACACCGAGCAGGACACGGCGCGGTAGGCGGAAACAGTCCTGCAAGGCGTTCCTAAAGCGGATCACCTTGCGTGCCCAACGGCGCTTGCGCCGCTGCTTAACGCCAAGACGACTGACCAACCAGCCGTTAAACAGAAATACGCGGTGATGGAAGCGTCCGAGCAAAGCCAGCAGAACCACCAGCCCGATCAGCAACGCACTGGTGATCCCCAGCAGGCTGGCAATGTAGGCATTCATCGCCTGAGTCATGGCAAAGATGAGCACACCCACCAACGCACAGATGAAGAACAGCAGGTCACTCAACTGCTCAACCGCGTAGGTCGCGGTGCCTTTGGAAGGCGCCACTCCATGACGCATCAGCAACGCCATCATGGTCAGCGGGCCGCCGGCTCCCCCAGGCGTTGCACACACGGCGAACTCGGTCGCTATGACGATAGCCACTGCACGCCCCTGCGCCAGCCTGCGATGACCGATCAGCAAGCGCAAACGCAACGCATTGAGAAACCACCCCAGTACGATCATGCCGAGCATCAGCAATAGCAGATCGAGCGGAAAGCTGCGCAAACGCCCGAACAACCCACTGCCGCCCAGTAGCAGCGGGACCAACACGGCCCCGCTCAACGCCGCGGCCAGAATCCACAAATGGCGGTTCATGCCACTGCGCCTACAGGCAACGCGTGCTTTCTCAACCAGTCTATTTTCGTCGTCGGCACGCGCCCCGCATCCAGCAGCCGGCTCAGGGTGTCCAGCCAATATTGCCGAGAATACTGGTGGCGCATGTCCACCGGATGGATGCCCAGACGCAATACCGAGGCCTGCCGGTGCCGCTCGAGCATGCGCTCGCTCACCTGCCGAGAAAGGCCCCGACGCCAGGCGCTGCGGGCACTCCACACCAATGATGGCGCCTCGATGGGAGTGAAACCCGGCAGCAACCGTAGCTGCCCGACATTGCTCGTATATGTCAGCCCGCTCGCCTCCAGCGCCCGCCGAGCCCCTGCACCGAGCAGCCAGCCCGGCGGAACAAAACCATGCAGCGGCCATCCGAAGTGCCGGAACATGGCCATGCCCTGCTCCAGACGCCTCGACGCATCGGCTTCGCTCAGCGCATAGAACTCCCCTTCATGGGTCAGCACGCGTCGCATGAACCATTCGTGAGGCCCGCGCGGCATAGGTGCTTCGTCGAGGTGGTGGTAACCATGCAGAACCAACTCGTCGCCCAGCGCCACGCGCTGCTCAAGCATGCGGCAAAACTGAGGGTGCGCATCCAGGCGATTGCGGCGGTGGAAATCTGGCACTACCAGCCACGTCATTGGGATGTTTCCCAACGCATCGACAGCCTCGACGAAGGATCGATAATCGGCCCAGGTTTCTGGCGCTACGTCATGCAGCACCAACATCAGCGAGCGATCAGCCATGCATGGCGACCGACAGGCTGGGGATACCCAGCACCGCTTGATAGTGCGCCAGCAGGCCGGCTACCACCGCATCCCAAGCATGGTGCGCCTCGACATGCTGGCGTGCCTGCCTGCCGAGCATACGGTGATCGCACTCGAACAGCTCCCGCACCGCCTGCGCCATCGCCGCCGCATCCAGCGGTTGGCACAGACGTCCGCTGTGGAAAGGCACCAGCTCCGGCAACGCGCCAGCCCGCGCGGCCACCACAGGAATTCCACTGGCCATGGCCTCCAGCACAACCAGACCGAAGGTCTCCTGATTGCCAGCGTGTAGCAGCACATCACAGCTGGCCATCAACCGCGCCACCTCATTGGCAGGACAGAAGCGGTTGATAACCGTCACGTTCGGCGGGACCTGCTTGGGCATGCTCGAGCCGACCAGCACCAGATGGTATCCGGCACCCAGCCGACGCGCGGTATCCAGCAGAATGCCCAGGTTTTTTTCCCGCGAACCGCGACCGGCGAAGATCATCAACCGGGTATCGTCACTCAGGTCAAGCTGCTTACGAAGACCCGGGTCTCGACGACTCGGCTGGAAAGTCTCCAGGTCGACGCCCAGCGGCTGGACATAGACATTAGGCACACCCAGCGAAATCAGTTTGCCTGCCATCGCCTGGCTCGGCGCCAGCACACGATCGAAGCTGCTGTAGAGTCTCGCCACATAGCCGTTCATGTTGGTACCCAGCCAATGGCCAATGCGATTGCTGACCAGTAGAGGCAAATCCGAGTGATAAAAACCGATCACCGGAATACCCAGCCGTCGCCCCGCGTCGATTGCGGCCCAGGCGGTCATGTAGGGGTCGCCCACTTCGATAAGGTCGGGATGCAGCGAGCGCAGCAGATTGCGCCACGGCGCACGGCGCACTGGGAAGCGGTATCCCTTGCCGAAAGGCAACACGGGAGCAGGGACTTCATAAACGCCGGCGTGGTGACTGTAATCGGGCCCAGGGACCAGAACGCTGTGGCGAACCCCCGAATAGAGCTGCAAGCGACGATGCTTGGCTTCGAGATAGGTACGCACACCGCCGCTGGCGGGCGCGTAAAACATGGTCATGTCGGCGATGTGCAAATGGCGCGTCTCCGTCGGTTTCGACGCAGAATCATCTGGCTACGCATCGCTCTTCCCGTCAAAGACGTGCTATCGCAGCCACTGCGAAAGATTCTGCAATGAAATCAATGGACCTTTCGCGCCAAGGTCTGTTCCCGCTTCGTCACACCCTTCCTATGAGGCGAAACGGAGCCATCTGCGCGAGTTACACCCTCAACCCGTCGATTTGCTCTCGATCTGCTTATCGCCAGGTTCCTTGCCTTCGACAGAGGCGTGCTCGATCACCGCATTGAGCTCGGCGCCAAGCAGCAGCACCGCTGCAGAAATGTAGAAGTACAGCAGCAGCACGATGATGGCGCCGATGCCGCCATAGGTGGCGTCATAGTTACCGAAGTTCTGTACATACAGGCCGAACCCCACCGAGGCCGCGATCCAAACGATAACGGCCAGCACCGAACCGGGAGTGATAAAGCGAAAATCCTGCTCTACATCGGGGGTTACGTAATAAAGCAGCGCCACCACCAGCATCATCAGGAAAATCGCCGCGGGCCAGCGCAACCAGGCCCAGAGCTGTACAACGACATGTCGCATCCCCACCTGCTCGGCGAGCCACTCCATCACCTGCGGCCCCAATACCATAAGCGCGGCAACCGTAAGCAGCATGATGGCTATGCCGATCGTATAAAAAAGCGATAACAGCATCAGCTTCCAGGTTGGTCGCCCCTCTTCGACACCGTAGGCCTTGTTCATCGCATTCATCAACGCCCTGACGCCTACCGATGCGGTCCACAGGGCCACCAGAATACCCACCGACATCAGCCCGCTTTTTTTCTGCTGTAGCTGGTCGATGACCGGGTTGACCTGCTCCAGCGCCACTGGTGGTAGCACCAGCGCCGCCTGTTCACGCAGCCAGGCGAAGAACTCGGGCAACTGGAGGAAACCAAGCAAGGCCATCAGAAACAGCAGAAAAGGAAACAGCGAAAACAACGCCCGATACGCCAGCGCCGAAGCATAGGTGGACATGTCGTCGTCACTGAATTCCTTGAAGGTGCGCTTGAGCAGCGTGAACGCACCTATGCCTCGCGTGTCCAGAATGGCCATGCTTTCCCCCTTTCATAACGACTCGATAGAAATGGGACGACTACCCCTCACCAGAGTTCGCCCCGTATACAGCCTGGGTTCACCCGCCAAATGGTCTAGCTGAGCAACGCCGGAACAGTCCCGACGCGGAACTTTCAAGCGCAACGAGGCTCTGGATGCTGTCACCAACGTCGCCCGCATTGGCACCCACCAGCCTCCGGGCTTTCGAACAGACCCATCGATAAGAGGCTTCCGGCTCGTCCCGGCCCATCTGTTCGTTCCGCACATTTCCAATGTACCAGGGATGGCTAACGCCGCTTTACGGTAGCAGGAGCATCAATGAAGTCGGCCATTGCAACGGACGCCAGCGAACCACGAATGAAAACCGAGCTGTTGCGATACGTCCGGCTTGTCCTTACCAAAGGCAGCGGCGCCGGCGCGACGCTGGGTCTGAATATCCTCCTGGCCCGCCTGCTGGCACCCGATCTGGCGGGCACGCTGTTCTTCTGCATCGCGCTGGGCACCTTCGTGTCGCTGGTGTCGCGTCTCGGCCTCGATATCGCCTGTCTGAAGAACATTTCGGCGCTGCGCCCCGAACAACAGGGCAGCTACCTCAACAGGGCGCTGATCCTGGCCCTGACAGCAAATATCCCCGCGGTGGCTGTCGGCCTGCTGGTAGTGCTTGTTTCCGAGACCACTCGACCGCACTTCCAGCACGCCGCCATCCTCTTCAGCGTTGCCGCCGTAAGCCTTTCGCTGACCAACATCGCCAGCGAAACACTCAAAGCCAAGCAAAAGACCAGCGAAGGCCTGTTCTGGCAAACCGTATTTCAGCCTGCACTCACCTTGCTTCTGGTGCTGATTCTGGGCAATGACCTGTCCACCGTCGTCGGCTGCTTCGCCGCCAGCTACCTACTGGCCACACTCGGCGCGGTGATGAGAGCGAAACTGAATCTGAGCCCCGCGCGGCCGGACGATGCAATCGGCTGGAAGGAGATGCTCTTGCTTTGCACGCCGCTGATGCTGATCGCCGTGATGAACAGCATCATTGAACTGTCGGACACCCTTCTGCTCGGCATGCTTCGCTCTGCCCCAGAAGTCAGCATCTATTACATTTGCGCCAAGGTGGCTGCGCTCTCCACGACGCTGCTGTTCATCATCAACGGCACCATCGGCCCAGAGATTTCCAGGCGATGGGCCAGGGCGGACCGCGCCGGAACCTTCGCTATCGTCGGCAAGTACTCCAAGGTGATGCTGGCGTTGGCCACGGTCATCCTGCTTTCCATCGTGCTGCTACACGACTACATCCTCGCCGTGTTCGGCGAGCAGTACCGCGAGCAGGGCATGTTCCCGCTGCTGGTGCTGGCAACGGGCTATTTCTTCGTGCTGGCTGCCGGGCCGCTGGGCATTTTCATGACCATGACCGGCCACCATCGGCAGTACCTCCATTACAACATCGCCGCCTGCGCGACCAACGTGCTGCTGAATTTGTTGCTAATTCCCCGCTACGGCGTCAACGGCGCCTGCTTCGCCACCGCCGTCGCCCTGTTCTTGAAGAATTTCCTGTTGTACATCCAGCTCAAAAGAATCCAAGGGAGCGCAAAGCCATGACTGACCCGGCCAACGTCATCATCTACGGAGCCTACGACCGGCATAACTATGGCGACCTGCTTTTCGCGATCATCCTCAAGCGGTACCTGGAAGAAGATCGCCGCTTCTCGGTGCTGGTCGCCGCGACCAAGAAATCCAACCTGTCAAAATATGGCGCACTGCCAACCATCCCGTTGAAAAAAGCGCTGGAACAGACCCGCTCTCAACCCAAAACCCTGCTGATCGTCGCAGGAGGCGAGTGCCTGACCGCACAATGGGAGAGCATCATTGGCTACCTGGCGCCCCAAGCTCTCTACTACCCGATCAAGGCGAGCCCTTACCTGCTCGGGCAGAAGCTGTTCATTCGCCTCAGCCGCATCCTGACGTCCATTCCCTCGGACCTGCCGCTGGTGCTGGGCGAACGCGACCTGCCCAACCTGCAGGTGATGTACAGCAGCGTTGGCGGCAATGAGATCAGCAAGAAGACTTCGCTGATCAATACCGCCATTGCACGCAACCTCAGGGACAGCAGCTATATCTCGGTGCGTGACATGGAGACTTCTGCCGAGCTGGACAGGCTGGGTATCAAGCACAACCTGGTACCAGACAGCGCCATCCTGATTTCCGACATGTTTCCGCAGGACACCACGTCCAACGAGCCGGGGCATATCGTTTTCCACATCTCGGATCACCACGCCAAACGTCGCGTCGAAGCCATCGCCCAGCAGCTCACCGAACTCAGCATGACCACCGGCCTGAAGATCGCCCTGCTGACCATCGGCAAGGCGCCCGGCCACTCCGACGACGAGCCACTGGACAAGCTGCAGAGTCTGCTGGGCGATCGCGCCCACCGAGTCAACAGCGGCAAAATCGAAGACATCATCCGCTGCATCGCCAGCAGCAAGCTCTACTGCGGCACCAGCTTGCATGGGGCCATCACCGCTCTGGCCTATGCAGTCCCGCAGATCGCCTTGCTACCCAAGCAGGTGGTGAAGCTGTCGAGCTTCCTCGAAACCTGGGCACCCAGAAAGTCTTGCGGCTTCGCCGAAGTATCCGAGATAAGCCAGACAGCAAGAGGCCTGATTGCCTCGTTCGACGCGTCCCAGAGGGCTGAACTGCAAACGGTGATCGAAGCGATGAAAAGCCGCGTGCGCAAGAACCTCGATCACATGATCGCGCTTCACCTGCAGGCCTCCGGAGATGCTGCGGCCCCCCTAAAGGATGTGAGCAGTGCGGCTCTACCGCGCAGTGACACGGCATCACCACGCCCTCGAAACAAGGCAGCCTGCTAGGGTTAAAGCCAAGCAGGCCAGCCCCGCGCACCGGCATCGTTGCGATGCTGGTTCAAGGATGTCTGATGTGGCAATCGACGCAGATAGCGTTAGTTATTGGGCGGCGATTCGCCTGCCTCGGTGTTGACCACGAAGTAGTCGGGAACGACAGGCCCCCACAGATACATCGAATTTTCCAGTGGAAAATCACCAGCAGGCCATTGCTCCCCGGCTTCGATGAAGTCCATCTCCGCCGAGTATTCGCAGAACGATCCCCAAGGGTCGCGCACATAGTGAAAGTAATTGGAGCCCAGGCGGTGACGTCCGGTACCCCAACCCTCCCGAAACCCGGCATTGCCCATCTGCTCCGCACCATTGCCGACCTGATCAACACTATCGACCTCCCACGCGGCGTGATGAAAACCCTTTGCACTGCTTTTGCAAAACGCCACAAGGTGATGGTCACAACCATGACGAGCGTGCGTGAAGGCAACGATGTCCTGTGAGTGATCGGACAGTTTCAGACCCAGCACCTGCTCGTAGAATGCGACAGCCCTCGGTACATGCGAACTGAACAGCAATACGTGGGACAAGCGGCGCGGCCGAACCTGAGCCACTTCGTTACGCGTTTCAACGCCTCGTAACGCCTGTTCGATACGTGGCGCAGTAGTTCGGCTGTCGGGCATGTGCTTGCTACCCGCCTTGACCTGGACGAGGTTGCCATCGGGGTCGCGAAACCAGAAGCCAACACCGTCAACCTCCTCGAACTGAACGTCGGCGGCTTCAGCCTGCATGTGCAAGTTGGCGAAATCATGCTCGAAACAGTTGAAACTGAGGTAGGCCAGTGCCTTGTGGCGGCCAGGCAGAATGCGTGCCCAGACATGACCATCAGCGGCAGACAGCTCCAGACCGTCGGCCACAACCTCCACCTGCAGGCCGAAGCTGGTAAAGAACCGCTGAGCATCGACCAATGACGGCACGAACAGCGCGTAGTGATCAATCGAGTGCACGCCACAAATCGGGGTGTCCATGATCGCCTCCATAATCTTTTTGTAGTCGAAGCCCCGGAACGGGGGCTTCGCTTCTGCTGGATCAGCCGGAAAGCAGGCCTCGTCAACCAACCGACAGACCAGGCTGCCAATACCCCGGACACTTCGACCACATCGCCGGCTTTCAAGTAGACCTTGGGTCCATGCCGAAGCCGACGTCTGATGGAGTGCCACTGACCCGCTTCCACAGTGACCGCCTCGCTCAACGTGGGAATGGTGGCCACGTCGAATAACATGTCCATGGTATTAGCGACTGCACAGGTTGCCGTTCACCTTGATCGGCAACAGTAGCCCCCTGCTGCCGGCCGGCAGTTAATCAGCTGTAATCAGGTCGGGCCGAAGGCGCCGGTATCATCGAAGTTCTTGCCTTCCGTCCCTTGCGGCGACTTGAACTGGTACGAGCCCTCGGTTGAATAGAGCATAGCCAGCGACGCGCTCAAGCGCCTTGTCCTTGGAGATGCGACGGCCACCGCTCTTCAGCAGGATCTGCACAGCCCTCAGGTTCTGCGGTAGCTCAGGGAGACCTTCGTACGCCGCAGCGTGGGTACCGTACATGGTCGGATCAAGGCCAACGGTTGTCACTCCATATATCGCTGAACCGGAACGGGACCTCCGGCAACTCGCTTTGCCTTGTTCCAAACCGGAGGCGGAAACCAAAAAATAAGCGCAATAAAAAGGCCCGCATCGCTGCGAGCCTTTATTTCAGTGGTGCCGGTGAGAGGAGTCGAACCCCCGACCTTCGCATTACGAATGCGCTGCTCTACCTACTGAGCTACACCGGCGCCAAGCGCTGCATTATCAATGGGACACGGGGAAGGACTCAAGCCCGTCCGGGAATCCATGGGTCGATTTACATGCCTGGGGTTGGCTCGGATTGGGTTCGCTGCGCGTCGCGATTTTCCACCTCATGCCTGACCTGATCGGCGACCTCCTTGCCTACGGCAGAAGCTTTCTGATAACCCTCTTCCGCCTTGTGCCGAAGGTTGTCTGCCAATTTGTCGCTGGCCCCGCCGAGCAGTTCATCCTCGCGACGCGTATGGGGTACCGAAGCGGCCAGTAGTGCGCCCAGCGCAATGCCAATTGCACCGAGCGCCAGCGGTTGTTCGGTGAGCAGATGATTGAATCCCCCGCGCGCGCGGTCGGCCTTGTGGCGTAGCGTTTCGGCGGCGTGGTGGCTGCTATCACCCACACGATGGCGAACGTCGGCGATCGAGGCGGCTACTTCATGCCCGACCTGGCTCGTCTTGTCGCGGACTTCAGTTGCGTGTTGCTTTAGGCCGGAGACCTTTTCGGTCAGCCTGTCCTTTACCGACGGGCCGGTTGAGCTACCACCGAGCGAGCTGCCTGTGTGCAGTGGCGGTTGCCGGTTCTGCCCTGCCATCAGCCAGATCAGGCCCACTGATGTCAGTACGGCGGGAACCGGGTTAGCCTTGACGGTATTACTAAGGTTGCTGAAAAACTCTCCGCTGCCGCCTTTGACATAGCTAAGTGCGGTGTCGATTAGCTCACCGGGAGACAACTTGTTTTCCAGCGCGTGCACGATTTCGTTGATCTCGGCACGCTGCTCATCGATTTCACGTTCGAGCACTGCGGGATCTTTTTGCGCTTCGGCGTTGATCTGATTACCTGTGCTCATGACGTGTGCTCCCTGACGGCATCTTTATCCTTGTTCAGCGAGTGCATGGTGCGCTCGGGCTTGAAGGATGATGCCTCGAATTTTTTCTTGCCGGCCGAGACCATAATCAGACCGACCACCGTTACCACACCGCCTACGATCAGCGCAGCCAGCCAAGAGGCCATGACGGTGCTGAGACCGTAAACTGCGGCCAATAGCAGCACGATGAAGCCGCCCATAAGAACCACCCCGCCGGTAGCGACACTCGCCGCGCCCGCCTTGGTCGAACGGATCGACTCACTCAACTCGGCCTTTGCCAGCGCCAGCTCCTTGGTCATTAAGGACGGAACCTCATGGGTCAACTGGCGCAGCAAGCTACCTACCGAGCTGTCGGTCGCCGAATGCGTGGTGGGTTCATGAGGCACATGCGGGTTGGGATGTTCGTTCATGGGTTGAGCCCTCCGTCTTTGCCTTTACCTTCGTGAGAGGCATTGGTCGCCAGCCCTGCGCTCGTGTCGTTGGAACGCATGCCGAGGCCTGCGGTGGTGTCGGCTCCGCTCTGCCCTGCCCCAAAAGATGAGCTGCTGGCGGGTTTTCCGGTCGTCGACGTCCCGCCCGCGTTGCTGATGCTGCCGACGGTGCCGCCATGTTCGCCCGCCCCTATGTGCTCGTTGATTTCGTGCTGGTTTGGCAGCCGACGGTCTTGGGCGGCGCTATCGAAGCGCGGCGACTCAGAGGACCGATGATGATCCGAGTCCCTGTGTTTGGCCGAGGCACGAGCAAAGCGGGTCAGCCCGAACCCGAGGGCAATGCTTCCGGTGATGAACAGAGCTGGATTGTCTCGCGCGAGTCGATTCACCTCGCCGACCAGTTGATCCACGCTTTTGCCCCGCAAGTTGTCGGCAAGCTTGACCATGCTCTGTGCCATGTCTCCAACGTAGTGCGACAGGCCGGCCTGATCCTGGCTTTCAAGTTCGGCAGCAGCAGCTTTGACCCCCTGTGCGACCTTCTCGATCTCATCGGCAGCAGTTTCTCGATAGCTGTCCAGCTGCTCCTTGCCCTGATTCTTGACTTGTTCGGCAGCCTGCTCGGCCTTGAGTTTGGCGTCATGCGCCACATGCGCGAAATCCTGACCGGAGTGATCCGAAGCAGAACCGGGCATCGAAGAGCCACTCCTAGGTTGCCCGCCGTAACCAGTGATTTCTTCGTCGGGTGTCGTCATTTGATTCACCTTTGTATGGCTTGGCCGCAAAGACCGGGGGCCTGTCTGAACACAGCCGCGTCGTCAGGCGCGGCCCGTGCAGTTTCAACGCACATAAAAAGGTGACCGGAGCAGGAATTTTCAGTTCCATCGCGCCGATGTAACGCAACCCGCGAAAGCAGGCGGTCGGCCCAGCCAGGTGGCTGCGTTGCAGCTGTTCGGGCCCAAAAAAAAACGGGCCGAAGGCCCGTTTCTAATGTCGTTTGCCAAGTAACTTACTGCAGCGGACCGATGCTGGAGCAGCTATTGGCGGCAGACGCATGCTTTTGAAGCACCGGCAGCTGCGGACGGTGCGAACCACTTGCAGTATCCAGCGAAAGGACATACTCGCCCCACCACGGGCCTGCTGCCCAATAGGTCATCGGCACACAGTTCTCGCGCAGGTAGGCCAGCAGGTTGTCCATCGCCACCATGGATGAGGGTGCAAAGTCCGGCACGCCATGCTCACCGATGAAGCCACGCAACTTGTTGGCTTTCAGCCATTCAACAAAGGGCTTGACCCGATCCACACCCAGCGAGGGAGCGAATTTCTCGTTACGGTTGGCGTAATTGCCCGAATAGTCGTGATCCAGGTACATATGCGCTTCATAGACCAGGTTGTTCTTCGGATCACGCATCCAGGCGCTGTTGATCAGTGTGGTGTTGTACTTGGGCCAATGGAAGGCGCTTGAGTAACGATCACCAGCAACGTAGATCCAGCGCTTGCTGTCCACGGAGCGGATGGCCCTGGCGGCGGCTTCGGCTGCTTGCGGCCACAGCCCGTTGGTAGAGTAAGGCTCGTTCATCAGCCCATAACCATCCACTGCCGGGTGGTTGACCACCTTCTGCGCGATCTGCCTCCAGACGCTGGCAAACGAATCGATCGGAACGTCCTTGGTACCAATCAACTTGCCGTAGTAGCGGTAGTAGTTGTGCAAGTCCAGGATCACCTTGACGCCGTGCTTCTGCGCAAAGTCCAGGGACTGCATCAGACGAGCAAGTTCCGCCGATTCAAGGTTGGTATTGAGCGCGGGCTGGATACGTTCCCAGACGAATGGCAGGCGCACCAGATCCATTCCGAGGTCCGCATACTTCTTGTAGTACGACTCAGCCGGGTAGAAATAATGCTTACCGTACACGCCAGGCAGAGCGGCATGCGCACCGAAGCCGGCGGCGGAGAGGTTCACACCCACCAGGCGCACATCACCATTGCCAGGGTTATTAGCTGGCGGCGTTGCGGGGTTCGGATCAGGTGTCGGCGCTGGTGCAGGCTTCTGCGCCTCGGTGCCACTGATTACCGAAACGGTTCTTGGAAAGCCATGCTTGTTGACGTCAAGGGTGGCGCCATCGAGGAATACGCTCATGTTGCCGCCGTTCATGTGGGCAGCAGTGATCTTGCGTACTTGGCCATCGGCCAGTCTCACAGAAGCACCGATCACGAACGATTTCTGGTTGGCAGCGGTACCGGCAACGGTAAATCCTGCCGACTGCCTCCAGAGGCCACTCATCCAATGTTCATTGGTGTAGTTGTTCAGCCCGCTGGACACGCCGGTAACCGGGGTAGGAACAGGTGCTGGATTGCTCGGAGTGGGAGCAGGAGCGCTGGAGGAGTCCCCGTAAGCGGTGAGCTTTTTCGGATAGCCGATGACATTTCCGTCAAGCACTGCACCGTCCAGGAAAACGCTCAGATTGCCCGCAACCTTCTGCACCTGGATGACCTTGCGTACCTGGCCGTCAGCGGTCTTGACGGTGGTGCCAACTTTGAAGGCGGCCAGGTTGGCGTCAGTTGCTGCAATGGATACACCGGCCGACTTGCGCCAGGAGCCGTTCAACCAATCACCATTGGTGAATTTATTGATCAGTGCGGAATAACTGATGCCGCCTGGGGCTCCCGTACCTGGCGCCGGAGCAGGAGTTGCTGGAGCGGAATCGGTGTTGCCTGACACGGTGCTGACAGTCCTGGGAGCGCCGACTTTATTGCCGTCGAGCAAGCCGCCATCAACATAAAGGCTCAGGTTGGCACCGACTTTGAACACCTTGGTGATCTTGCGAACTTGGCCATCGGCAAACCGTATCTGAGTTCCCGGTGTGAAAGCTGCAATAGAGGAAGAGGTTGCAGGAACCGACACGCCGGCGGTTTTGGTCCAAACACCATTAACAAAATCGCTGCTGTTAAAGCGATTGATCTGCGAAGTGAACGCCGCGGTTGCGGAAGTAGTAGTTACCGCCGCATAGGCGTCGCTGGTAACCGAGCACGTAGCGAATATTGCAGCCATGGCGACAGACGCCGCGAGAATCTTGCGGGCAAAATTGATAGACATTCAGTCTCTCCGGAACTTAATACTTCTAAAGGCGGAGCCGATAAGAAAGTAGCGGGAGTTAATTAGGTCGCTCAGACGCTTGCAGGTGGATTATCCAATTCACACAACCGAACGAGCTACATGGCAACGGATCCGACCTGCCGAACCAGCGGAGCCATACGTTGCGTGGCGGCTTTATAATAGTTTTTTTAGAATAATGGAAATTTACAGCCAAAAAAAAATCGCCAAACAAATGTCGCAATTAATGGCTTGGCCATTAGTTTGCTATTGATATGTGGCGGATTAACATCACAAAGAGAAGGCCATTAAGCATCAACATGGCTAAAATGCCCCCTTCTCAGGTGTCATTTTTTTGAACCGCCTTTGGATTAGCGTTATAAGGACCGCGTAATTCCCGACGAGCGGAACTCGCGATCTCTCTTGTTTTAATCGATTGGTAAAGGCTCCGTCGTTAACAAGCGAAACGGCGAGCGTGACTAATAGCCCAAATGCATATCGCAATTTAGAAGCGTCTGATCAGGTCCAGCACAGATTGAGCGCCAAGGTCGACCACACCAGGCCCCGGTGCATAAACGGAGCACGCAAGAAGGGAATTGAAGGCGAAGCTACCGCCCTGGCTAATTCACATCGGGGAGAATGACTTCACGTAGCGGGAGGTTCCGACCGGTATTGCGCGATGGCTCAGGCGGAAATGAGGAGGTGACGACGCAACTGCGCCGCCGGGAAAGGTACGGCACCAGCTAGGTGCCTGAAGGATACTCGCCACCTGGCGATGGCGATGCGAGCTATGAGAAGGGATCTATCATCGCTCCCTTTCCAGCCCCTCCCAGTCTTCGCTATTACGTTGTTTGCCAAAGGAATTTCTAGACAGGTAATAGAAAAACAGGGGAATACCCAGTGCATAACGCTTGAACAAGCGGCGCGGCTCCAACAGCAAGCGGAATAGCCACTCCAGTCCTAAGCGCCTCATCCACAACGGCGCACGGGGGAAGCGTTCGGCGGCGAAATCCAGAATTGCCCCTCCGCAGATCAACAATGCCGGGGTGTTCAGCGCATCGCGCAACTGCACGGCCACCTGTTCCTGCTTGGGCATCCCCATCGCCAGCACGATGATCGGGAAGCGACCTTCGGCATGGTGTGACGTAACGAATCGCAGATACTCATCGACCTTGCGAAATCCATCCATGGCGTGAAAAGGCCGATCGCCGAACAGCGTCCTCGCGCCCTCGGACAACCATGGCTCCTGTGTACCCAAGGCAAACAACTCATATCGCTCGTCTGAGCTATCGATGAGAGATTCTATCAATCTCGGAATGAAGTCAGATCCATTCAGATTGGCTTTTGGCTCGACGCCATTAAGCCAGCACGCCATTTTTATTCCGATACCATCGCGCAACAGATAATTAACCTTGAAAAATCCTTCATAAATATTCCGATGGCGCTGCGCAATGTTGTAAGCGTGCTGATTCAAAAACCCGAGAATCGTCGGAGCCTTACTTCTTTGCAACTCTCTCATCAGAGAGTCAGTATCAGCCTCATCCAGTAAATCAAGCTTCCCTATTAAAGGATCCATCCTTCTGGCGAACGGATTTTTCATATGGACTTCTCTTCTTTAAATTCAACTCCAACCGCCAAGGGATACCTGACGGGCGAATCGTCCTGCCACCACTAGCGCACTGGTCAGCGCAAAAAACTGAACAAAACGCTTCGCTGCAGGACAAACCAAACTATTGCGGCTCAAGCAGCGCCCTAGGGACATATCACGAGGCGGAACATGAAAGTAAAAGCTGGCATATCCCGAAAAAAACTTAAAAGCATTCTTGCCGGTCTTGCCCTGATGGCTGGCGCCGGCGCCCACGCTGAGCCCATCGACCTGATCGGGCTCAATATTGGCGGTGCTGCTTTCTCTGGCGGTATTTATCCGGGCAAGTTCAAGACCAATTATTTCTTTCCCGCGCCTGGCTACCTGAACAAGTGGAAGGAAAGGGGCATTCGCACCATTCGTTTCCCTATCATGTGGGAGCGCCTGCAATGGGCACTTTACGACGACCTGAACGAGGATTACGCCTCGCTGATCGATCAGACATTGGAGCAGGCAGCAGACAACGACATGCGCGTAATCCTCGATGTGCATAACTATGCACGCTACAAAAAAAAGATCATCGGGAGTGAGCAAGTCCCCATTTCCGCGTACCAGGATCTTCTCGAGCGGATGGCCAAGCGCTGGAAGAATAGCCAGGGCCTTTACGCCTACGACATCATGAACGAGCCCCACGGAGTGGATAAGTACTGGCCTGCCGCCGCTCAGGCCGGCATCGACGCGATACGCAAGCACGACCACAAGCGTCCTTTGCTCATAGAGGGAAATTTCTGGTCCAGCAGCTATCAGTGGCCAAAGTACAACGACGCCCTGCTGCAACTGAAAGACCCCGCTGACAAGCTGATTTTCTCGGCACATCTGTACATCGACAAACATGGCAGTGGTCATTACAACGAGCCTTTGGCAGATGACTTCGACACCATGCTCGGCGTCAAAAGGGTCAAGCCCTTCGTCGAGTGGCTGATCAAACATGACAGGAAAGGACACATTGGTGAGTTCGGCATTCCGGGCGACGATCCACGCGCACTGGAAGCGATGGACCACCTGCTGGCCTACCTGCAAAAACACTGTATCCCGATGACTTATTGGGCAGCGGGAGCGGCCTGGGGGAAATACAAGCTGTCGGTCGAGCCTAAAGACGGCAAGGACCAACCCCAGTGGGCGGTACTCGCCAGATATGTTGGTCAGGGCAACTGTCACGCCATTGGTCCATAGGGTGGAACACAAACGCGGTCCATACTCCACGGGTCGCCCCCCTTTCCCAGTTCAGACTTTCGATACCGAGGAGCCTGGCACCCAACGCGACAGCGTGGCTTTCGCCCGATTAAGCACCTTGCGCTTCAGGCTATGGCTCTTGCGCAGGATGTCGGCTTTCAGGCTCGGCAACTGACCCGCCGTGTACATTTCATTGGTTTCGATGCAGTACACAGGCTTGCCGGTCAAACGGCAGATTTCCAGCGCCTGGTGAGCCTCGCTTTCAATGAAAAGGCGAGCCAGGGGATCCTGGCCGAACACCTGTGCCTTAAATTTGTGGTGAATGTTCAGGCGCCTACGCTCCTCGGCGCTCGGCAGGTCGAGCATGTGCAACTGGCCGTACTGAACGCCGTGCTCCTGCAGCCACCGTTCGGTTTCGGGACGGTATTTCTCGAGCCGACTGGTTACCAAATGGGCAACCTTCACCGAAGGAATGAACAGCGGTCGGGTGTTGCAGAGGAAATCGAGGTAACCCTCGCCGTCATCGTTCTCCTCCGCCGTCGGATCAAGGCAGAGCACCCCGTCGATATCCAGGCAGGCCTGGCCAAGGAAAGGGTGGTGCATGATGTTCCATTCGAAAACACGCGGTTGCTCGACCTGCTCGAAGTAAATGTCCACCTGATGACGATTGTGCTTTTCCACGAACGCCGCCATGGTCATCACAGTTCCACCATAGATCGCCTTTACCTGGTCACAGGCAGCGCGCATCGAGTTACCGGAAGAAATACTGTCATCTACCAACAGAATGGTGCGTGCATCCTGCGGCTTTACCAGCTGATCGTGCTTGTAGGAGCGCGTATTGCCTTTTTTCAGGTCATCGTTGCGAACAAAGGCATACAGATCCGTCAACGGCAGATTGAGTTTGAGCGCGACGATGCTGGCAACCAACATGCCACTACGAGGAATACCAACAATCAGCTCGACACCTCTGGGAACACTACTGGCACATCGCGAGCTGAGTTGCGATAAATCGTTCAAACTTCTGTATCTCATTGACTCTCCTTACCCGAGCGTGATTCTCATTATGCCCTTTGCTTATCTACTCAACGACGAGCGCAACCGCTTGACATACGTATGAACATAATGAAGAACATACAAGGCAAAAGCGTTTGCCAATGAATAATTGAGAAACCTCATGCGTATCTTCATATCTTCCCGAATCGCAGCCAAGCGATGTTTCTGAGAAACCCCCGTGGTGTCGAAGATGCAAAGAGGAAACGGCAACTGCATGACATACTTGTTGACATCGAGCCCCTGTAGAAATTCGATAATCAGGCAGTAATCGGCGGACAATTTGTAATCCAGCCGTAATTTGAACTGGCGCAGGCGGTCATTCTCGAAATACATCGTCTGATGACTGGCCGGTACCCCGATGGGGGCGTGCCCGATGTGTTTGGCACTGGTCCTGATCAGCTTCCCATGGGGCGTCTTCTGATAGAAATCGCCATAGATGAATTTCGGCTGGATGTCGGCGCTTTCCACCCGAGCGGCAATTTTCTCCAGCACCTGCGCGTCGGCAAGGCAATCACCGCTATTGAGAAAAAGCGTGTAGCCGGGGGTTTCCACGGCCTTCGCCCGCCCCTTTTCCATCGCATCGTAGAGGCCCTTGTCAGGCTCTATAGTGATTTCCGCCTGCGCGTCATCCAGCGCACGCAACCATTCCGCACCACCATCCGTCGAGGCGCCATCGACAACGATCCAGCGGAAGTTTCGATAGGTCTGACTGCTCAAGCTGTGGTAAGTGTCTTGAAGTCCGTTCAGGTTATTCCAATTTATAGTTACGATACTGAAACTGACCATATTTCACCTGCTCGATATTAGTATTCAATGTTTTTTCTCTGGCCTGCACCCTGCTGAAATAAAGGAAAAACGCGGCCGCCATTCCATAAACATCTCCGGAGAAGGTAAGTGCATTGGACAATGGGAAATTCAGCATTCCCGCCACGAACGCAAGCTGCAAAGCTGCAAGCAAATTTCCCTTGTCAGGGCATTGACGAAGTATCCTGATGTAGCCACCAAAGTAAATTATCAACAAGAAGAGCGTAAGGAAGCCATAACGATAATAGACACCGAACAGACCAACATCGGAGAGGTAGAAGTGCGGGTTATATATTCTCGTAAACCCTCCCTGCCATTGCAGAGAAAGCGCACCCATACCGAAATAGTTATTTTCTCGGATGGCATCGAGAATTATTGAAATAGTGACGTCCCTTACGCCTGGCTGGCCAGTGGCTTCAAAGAGCAGGCTATGGAATCGCTCGTACTGCAGATGATAGAACTCGGGAATCAACAGGTAAGACACGACGAGGAAGGTGGCGGCTATCACGCTCACCTTGAGCAGGGAATCGATGCGCTTACGGAAGATCCAAAGGCCTGCCAACGCCCACAACAGCATGGTCTGGCGAGTCTGTAGCACCAGCCAGAGATACGCGACGAAGTACATCAGGATGCAGAGCTTTCCGATACTGACCCGATCTCGCATGCTGTACATCAGCATGTACGTCGCGATGGATACATAGGGTGAGGCAATACGAAAGCGGTTCGGTCTGAGCGCATCTTCGTACTGAAGCCAGTTATCCACCGTGAACGACGCCGGCTGGTTCTGCGGAATGATGCCCAGGTAATAGATGAAGCCGAAGCTCGCGCAAAAAATGGCGATGTACAGGAAATACTTTTCCAGCTCTGCCTGGGTTGGCTGCGCTTTGATCAACAGGAACAGCACCGGGAAAAAGATCAGGTACTGGAAAAACCGGCGCTCCTCCAACAACCCATAGACGATCGGCTGCTCGAAATTCAAATATGCCAGGACCGCCGAGGCCACCGGCGGTACCGTACCCATAAAGATGATCCAAAGGGCCGTCTTCGATTGGTAGATCCATTTCCAGGTCACGAACAGGCAAGCGGCACAGCCGACAATGAGCAGCAGGAAAATTTCCTGCAGAAAGGGAACACCCGCCCGCTTGTCGTCCGTGAGGAAGAAGCACGAGGAGTTCAGCAAAACCAGCAGAAACAGCAGGTTTCGGTAAGCCAGTATTTTCCTTAACAAAGCGCAAATCCCAGTTGAGTTTCGATCACCATGCCGCAGCTTGACCGTCCCGTAGCTGCACCACTCATCCGCCAGCTCCCGCCGGCCAGGCGCGCGTTGTCATGGACAACGGGCCTGGCGTAAATATCCATTGCGCTCAGGCCGCCAAGGCAGCCCTGGTTACACAACTCCTTACCCCCTCGCCTGATGCTGGTGCTCGACGAACCAGCGGTAAGCGTCTCGCAGGCCCTCCTCCAAGCCGATGCTCGCTTGCCAACCCAGCTCCTTGAGCCGCGAGACATCCATCAGCTTGCGCATCGTGCCGTCCGGCTTGCTGCTGTCGAAGATCAGCTCACCCTGGTACTCGGTGACCCGCGCGATGGCTTCCGCCAGCTCGCGGATGCTGCAATCGACGCCAGTACCTACGTTGATGTGCGAAAGCATCGGCTGGGTGTGCGCTTGGTAGGTGGCCTCGTCCAGCTCCATGACATGCACACTGGCGGCGGCCATGTCGTCCACATGGAGAAACTCCCTCTGCGGCTTGCCGCTCCCCCAGATGACTACTTCCTTGTCTCCGCGCAGAGCGGCTTCGTGGAAGCGCTTGAGCAAGGCCGGCACTACATGGCTGTTTTCAGGATGAAAATTGTCGTTCGGCCCGTAGAGATTGGTTGGCATAACGCTGCGGTAGTCACGCCCGTACTGACGGTTGTAGCTCTCGCATAGCTTGATACCGGCAATCTTGGCAACCGCGTAGGGCTCGTTGGTCGGCTCCAGCACACCGGTCACCAGAGCTTCCTCCTTCATCGGCTGCGAGGCGAACTTGGGATAGATGCAAGACGAGCCCAGAAACAGAAGTTTCTGCACACCATTGCAATGCGCCGCATGGATGATGTTCGCCTCCACCATGAGGTTCTGGTAGATAAACTCTGCCGGATAGGTGTTGTTGGCGTGGATTCCGCCCACTTTGGCCGACGCCATGTAGACCTGGTCAATCCGATGCTCGGCGAAGAAAGCATTCACAGCCGCCTGATCCACCAGCTCAAGCTCTTCGCGGCCGCGCGTGAGGATGTTGCGGTATCCCAGTGCCTGCAGGCGCCGGACGATGGCCGAACCGACCATTCCCCGATGTCCTGCGACGAAAACGCATGCGTCATGATTCATCTCAGTTCTCCAGCGTTACAGGTATTTCGTAGCCATGCTCTTTGAGCAGCGCATGCCGGCGAGCGATCTTCAAATCCTCCTCGACCATCTCGGCGCACATCTGCTGGACGCTGATTTCCGGTGTCCAGCCAAGCTTCTCCTTGGCCTTGCTCGGGTCGCCCAACAGGGTCTCGACTTCCGCCGGGCGGAAATAACGCGGATCCACCCGAACGATGACGTCACCTACTTTCGACGCCGGCGCCTTGTTGCCCTCGATACTTTCGACGACGGCCTGCTCATCTACGCCGCTACCCTCGAAGCGCAGCTGCAGCCCCAACTCGGCCGCCGACCAGCGGATGAATTCGCGCACTGAGTACTGCACGCCCGTGGCGATGACGAAGTCTTCGGCCTGCTTCTGCTGGAGCATCATCCACTGCATGCGCACGTAGTCCTTGGCATGGCCCCAGTCGCGCAGCGAATCGAGGTTGCCCATGTACAGGCAGCTTTCCAGCCCCTGGCTAATATTGGCCAGACCACGGGTGATCTTGCGGGTCACGAAGGTTTCGCCCCGGCGTGGCGATTCGTGGTTGAACAGCACGCCGTTGCAGGCGTACATCCCATAGGCCTCGCGGTAATTCACCGTGATCCAATAGGCGTAGAGCTTGGCCACGGCATAGGGCGAGCGCGGGTAGAAAGGCGTGGTTTCCTTCTGCGGAATTTCCTGCACCAGGCCATACAGCTCGGAAGTGGACGCCTGATAGAAGCGGGTCTTCTTTTCCAGACCCAGCAAACGAATGGCCTCGAGCAGCCGCAAGGTGCCAAGACCGTCGACATCGGCGGTGTATTCGGGCGCTTCGAAACTCACCGCCACATGGGATTGCGCAGCAAGGTTGTAGACCTCGTGAGGCTGCACCTCCTGGATGATGCGCGTCAGGTTGGAGGAGTCGCTCAGATCGCCGTAGTGCAGAACGAAGTTCTGGTTCTGGGAATGTGGGTCCTGATAGATGTGATCGATCCGCTGAGTATTGAACAGCGACGCCCGGCGCTTGATGCCGTGCACCTCATAGCCCTTTTCCAACAATAGCTCGGCCAGATATGAACCATCCTGACCGGTGATACCCGTGATGAGCGCGCGTTTCTTTTCCATGTGAACACCTGTTTCAGTCAGCGAAAGGATGATTAGGCTTTGTGCAGGCGATCACCGGGCGATCGCTCCGCGTAATCTCAGCCCGGCTGGGGCTGGTTGCTCAACGAGCCAACCGCCGCACAGGCCAGCAGCTCTTGGTAGAGTTCTACGTACTGTCTCGCCACCACCACACAGTCGAACTGATCGACCACCTTCTGGCGGGCATTGCGGCACAGCTGTTCATAGATCGGCGAATGGGCCAGCCATTCGATTCCAGCAGCCAGATCCTGAGCATCGAAAGGCTGCGCCTTGTAGCCATCCTGCTGGTGGCTGACGATGTCCTTCGGCCCGGTGGCATCGAAACAGGCCACTGGAGTGCCGCAGGCCATGGCTTCGGTAATGGTCTTGCCGAAGGCTTCCATCAGGCTGGGAGCGACGAATACATCGGCGCAGGCATAGGCCAGACGCAACGCGATGTTGTCGTGCAGGTAACCGAAGTTGGTGTAGTCGAAGCCGAGACTCTCGGCTATGGACTGATCCAAATTGCCGAAGAAGCACAGGTGGTAGCGCGACGGGTCGAGCGATTTCAGCGCCTCGAGATACTTGCTGAAACCCTTGTAGGCGTCCTTCATGCTGGTGCTGCCGGCGAGCACGATTTTTTTCTCGGTGCGGATGCCGAGCAGCTCCCTGGCCGTGCCCTTGGCCACCGGGAAAAACTCCTCGGTATCAACGTTGTTGTAGATCGTCCGCACGTCGGTGTCGCGAAACAATGTGCTGCGCCGCGCCTGCTCGCTGATCCAGTTACTGATGCCCACCAGATGCAGGTTCGCCGGCAGAAGCCGGGCCTTGCGCTTGAAGATGAATCGCGACAGGTCGTAATCGGTATTGCTGCCCAGCAGAGGACAGCGGCCGCAACGCTCGGTGAACCTCTCGCAACTCATCGCATAGTGGCAGCCTCCGGTCATCGGCCACATATCGCGCAGCGTCCAGACAATCGGCTTGTCGATCTTGCTGAGGGTTTTCATGTTGACCATGCCGGCGTTGATCCAGTGCAGGTGGATCACGTCGGCGGCCCGGTATTGGGGCGTCCGGGTAAAGTCGACGCCGAACAGACCGGTGCTGAAAGTGCCACGCTTGCCGGCCGGATAAAGCGTGGCGAGTGACAGGTCCACCTGCTTGCGCAGCATGCTCAGCGCAAAGCCCTTGGTGTTACCGCTGACCGACGTTACCGAGGCATCACCAAAGGTCTGCTTGCTGTTCGTGAACAACCGCGAATCCACATCAAGCGACTGCAGGCCGCGATGCAGCCAGTAGGCTCCTCTCGAGGCGCCTTCGGTCAACTCGCCGGCAACTATATGCAATATGTTCATAAACCTTCCGTTTGTCCGCGAGATCGCTTGCAATTCATCATCTGTCGGCCGCTTGCTCTGGCCGACGCGAATGCCACCGCCGCGAGGCGATCAGCACGATCACCATCAACGCCGAATAGATCAGGATGCTGGCGTAGGCGAAGGCTTGAACCGTCGCGCCCGCCTCGCCCCACCACAGCGCGCCGCCGAACAACGCGCCGATCCGCAACGCAGTGCTGACAATTTCGAACAACAGAAAGTGCTTCTGCAGCGCCAACGCCGGCACGGCGACCACACACGGCCGCGAGATGAAAATGAAGAACTCCGCCAGCGCCAGCCAGCGAGCGAACTCACCCGCTACCCGCCACTGGTCACCGAACACCCACGAAAACAGCATGGGCCCCGCGATGATCACCACGGCGAAAGGCACCAGGCCGATCAGAGCCAGGGCAGCGGTCGCCTTGGCCAGCATCCCGGTAATTGCCTCACCGTCCTGAACGGCGCGGGTGATGCGTGGGTAATAAACCCCCCCCACTGATTTGCCGATGAGGTTGGTCGGCATGCTCAAAACCTGCTTGCCGAGGGCGAAGAACCCCGCGGCAGCCGGCCCGAAATAGATGACCAACACCAGCGTTGGCATGTGCTGCGACACGGCGTTGATCAGCATCACTGGAGCACGAAACAGTGGAAAATCGCTGTGCCGGCGGGCCAGGTACAAAAGGCCGGACGACGCTTCCCCGGCCTTTTCCGCACCTGTGACATGGGCCTTGGCGCGCCACATCGCCAATCCCAGCATTACCGCGTGCAGCGACTGCTGCAGCGCAGTGGCGAAGACCAGCACCAGTGCCGAGGGCTGGATCAGCCCCGCCACGGTACGAAGGGAGTTGAACACCAGCGAATTACCCACCTCCACGCTTGCGGTTATGCGGAAACGCTGAGTTCGGAACAGCCACTGCTGAGCGATCTCCACTGCCGCCCCGCTGAGCATGACCAGCGGTATCAGCATCAGATAGGGCTCGACGACCACGACGTCGGCTTTCCCAACGAGCCAGCTCCCCCAGGTATGGAGCAGCAGTGCGGTCAAGGCCGCCAGCAGCACGGCGATGATCAGCGACAACCTGGCCAGCCCGCGCGCGTCGCTGTCGCGCCTGGGCAGCACGATGGCGATGGGATAGGTCAGCGCGGCGACCGGAATGAGCATCATCGTCACGCTCAGGAAGGTTCCGAGGACCCCATAGGCCTCAGGCCCGTAGATGCGCGTGATGACCGGCATGAACGCCATGCTGATGACTTGAGCACCGGCCGTACCGCTGATCACCGTGAGAATATTGCGCAGCAGCTTGCTGCGCATGCCACCGCGCAATGCCTCTTCCAACCTGTCCCTGGACGAAGTGGAGCCGCCCTGCTGATCCATGACGTTCACTCAGAATGCCGCTCAGGCCGGTATCGATTTGCGACCGATGCCGTAGTAGGCGAAGCCTTCTCGGGCGATCTGCTCGGTGTCGTACTGATTGCGTCCATCGATGATCAGCGGGGTCTTCAACAGACGCTTCAGGGCCCGGAAATCCGGACGGCGGAAGGGTTTCCACTCGGTCACCAGGAACAACGCGTCGGCATCAATAGCCGCTTCGTACTGGCCCTCGACGATCTGCAGTTTCTGCTCGGCGAACCAGGCGTCGGGGAATTCGCGGCGGGCCGTGTCGCTGGCTACAGGATCGAAGGCGCGTACCCTGGCGCCCGCTGCGATCAGGCTGTTGATCAGCACCACGCTAGGCGCTTCGCGCATGTCGTCGGTGCCCGGTTTGAAGGCCAGCCCCCAGACCGCAAAGGTGCGACCGCTGAGATCGGCGCCATAATGGGCGGTGATCTTGTTGAACAGCGTGTGCTTCTGCTGCTCATTGCGCGACTCCACCGCTTGCAACAACTTGGGCTCGAAGTCGATCTGGTGCGCGATGTTGATCAGCGCCTTGACGTCCTTGGGGAAGCACGAGCCGCCATAACCACAGCCGGCATAGATGAAGTGATAGCCGATGCGCTCGTCCGAGCCGATGCCAAGGCGCACGTTTTCCACGTCCACGCCCAGTCGCTCGCAGAGGCCCGCGATTTCGTTCATGAAGGATATCTTGGTGGCCAACATGGCGTTGGCGGCGTATTTGGTCATCTCCGCGTCACGGATGCCCATGAACATGGTGCGCGGCCGGTTGCGAATGAACGGCGCATAGATGCGGCTCATCACCTGCCGGGCATGCTCGCTGTCGGCGCCGATGACGATCCGGTCGGGGTGCATGAAATCATTGACCGCCGCACCTTCCTTGAGAAACTCGGGGTTCGACACCACCGAAAACTCAACGTCGACGCCACGCTCCTGCAGCCGTTCGGCGACAGCGGTTCGCACCAGGTCTGCAGTACCCACGGGCACAGTGGATTTGTTCACCACCACCGCTGGGCTGGTCAGGTAATCGCCAATTTGCCGGGCCACCTCCAGCACGTAGCGCAGATCCGCCGAGCCATCTTCTCCAGGCGGCGTGCCAACGGCGATGAAGAACACCTCGGATTGCTCGGGCGCTTCGTTCAGCGAGGTGGTGAAATGCAGGCGCCCCGAGGCATGGTTTTCGGTGACGATGGTTTCGAGCCCCGGCTCGTAGATCGGCAGAATGCCTTGCTTGAGGTTGGCGATCTTCGCTTTGTCGACGTCGACGCAGTAGACCGTGTTGCCCATTTCCGCGATGCAAGCCCCTGTTACGAGGCCCACATAGCCACTCCCTACGACCGTAATGTTCATACTGATTCCTCGCTTGAGACGTTGTTCAGCCATGCCGCAGCCCGCGCCGCCAGCAGAGCTGGCAGCCGAGTGTTACTGGGCAGTAATCAAGAGGACCGGGGCTCGTTCGTGGGAGTCCGCGGCTATTGCTCGACAGCGAATCGGACTAGACAGTCTGTTCGCTGTATCCGTAATGGTCGTAGTAGCCGCGGAAGTGGCCGCTCCGCTTGGCTTTCTCGACGTCGACGTAGTTGAGCACCACGCCGGTGACCGGCGCATTGCTCTTAACGAGGTAGGCGACGCCTTTCTGAGCGTGTGGAATGAGGGTGCTTTCCGACTTGACGACGAAGATCACCGCGTCCGCCAGAGTCGAAAGCACGGCCGCATCGCTGACCGCCTGGCTCGGCGGCGAGTCGATGATTATTCGGTCGTAGCGGCTCTTCAACGCTTCCAGCAACTTGGCGAAGCGAGGCGACGAGAGTAGTTCCAGCGGGTTGGACGGGACGGTACCGGCACTGATCATGTCGACGTTGCCAACGCTACGAATACAGTCTTCAAGCTTGGCGTTGCCACCAATCAGGTTGGCCAGGCCAGGCGTACCCGGGGCAAACTCGAAGGTCTGGTCCAGCGTTGCCCGACGCAAGTCTGCATCCATCAGCAATACCCGATTCAGCTGCCCCATGGCGAATGCCAGGTTTGCCGAGACCGAGCTCTTGCCTTCACCGGGCGCGGTGGAAGTGACCACCACGACCTGACGCGGCTGGTTACCCTCGGTGAGCGTGATATTGGTACGGATGGTGCGAATAGCCTCGCAGAAGCGCTTGTCCTCGTTGCGCTCGAACAGATGGCTGACCTCCTTGCGAAGGTTGCGCGGCACCTGCGGCACGATGCCCATGACCGGCAGATTGAGCTTGGCTTCGACCTCATCCGACGTCTTGAAGGTGTTGTCCAGGATTTCGCGAATGATCGCCTGAGCGATACCCAAAACCAACGCCAGGAACAGCGCGACGACCATGAACAGCTTGGAGTTGGGCGCACTTGGCTTGGCTGGGGGAATGGCCGCATCGACGATCCGGGCATTGGTCGAGCTCAGGTCGGAGGTCGCCGTGGTCTCCTGCAGCCGGGTCATGAAGGTGTCATACAGCGTGCGGTTGGCTTCGACTTCACGCTGCAGATCTCGAACCTTGAACTCTTTGCGGGAAATGTCCTGAATCTGTTCCTTGTTGTCGTCGAACGATGCACGCAAGGAGTTCTCGTTGGCCACGGCCAGCTGATAGCTGCGCTCGATGCTTGCCACGACCTGCTCCACTTGCTGACGCAGGCTGGCAGTTGCCGCATTGAGATCGGAACGCGCCGACTGCATGGCCGGGTGGCGATCACCGTAGCGACGCGAAAGATCTTCCACGCGTGAGCTGGCATGGGCGCGATCGGCCTTGAATTGCTGGATCAGCGGATGCCCCAGCACGGCAGGCACGCTGGCCAGACGCTCCCAGCCCTGACCGCGCATCGACTCCACCTGCCGGTACTGGCTTTCGGCTTCGGCGCGCTGACGACGTGCGTCAATCATTCGGTCCCCGGTCAAGGACAACTCGTTGGCGCTGATGGTACCGACGCCACCTATGTCGACCAGACCTTCGGCGTCGAGATAAGCCTGCAACCGGTCTTCTGAATCCTTCAGGTTCTGACGCAGATCCACCAGACGGGTGTTCATCCAGTTCGCCGCAGTCATCGACATCTCAACCTTGGCTTCCAGCTGAGCTTCGATGTAGCTGTTGGCCAGGTGATTGGCAGCCTGGGCGGCCATCAGTTTGTCGGCCATCGCAACCGACAGGTAGACCAGCTGGCTTTTGCCCTCCACCCATACGGCCGTCTTGTTCATGAAGACCCGGGTGGCGTAATCCATGATTTGCGCTTCGGTTAGCGGCTCGGGGTCTTTGCCCATGATCGAATCCAGGATGCCACCGACATCGATCAGCGGTCCGGGCTGCTGCCGCAGGTCGAACTCCGGGTGTTCGGTCAGTTCCAGATCTCGGACCACCTTCTCAGCCACCCCCCGACTTTTGATCAGGCTGAGCTGGGTCTGCAGGTATTCGCTGATCTCGGTGGGTGCGCTGACCGGCTGGAACGACACTACGGGCGTGCCCTTGGCCTCGATCATCACCGACGTAACGGCCTTGTAGATCGGCGTCATGCGCGACAGAACGATGAGCATTGCCACCGCCACCACCATGACAAGGAGGACAATGCCCCACTTGCGAGACCAGATGGCGTGCCAGATTTTCTTGAGGTCGATGAAGTCGCTGTCTTCAGGGCCGGTAGGGCGCTGCCACGGACGATCTGGACGAACAGGGCTGTTCATGATTAGAAGAATCCTTCATCGATATTGATCGTATCGCCTGGGCGAACCTGCGTATCCATGGTGGCCTTCTCCGCTTTGCGACTGCCTTCAGAGTTGCGCACGATCGTCATACGGTTGGTAGAGGCCCGCTCGGTGAGTCCGCCGGCCAGTGCAATTGCACGGTCCAACGTCAACCCTGGCTGATAGGGGTAGCCGCCAGGCAACTTGACCTCGCCGGCGATATAGAACTCTCTGTAATTGACCACGCTGACAGACACCCGCGGGTCGTTCAGATAGCCGTCCTTAAGTTTTTCCACCAGCAAGGCGCGCACTTCGCCGGGGGTCTTGTCATTGGCGTCCACCTCACCGATGAAGGGAAAGGTGAAGGTTCCCGCGTCAGTCAGGCGTATTTGCTCGAAAGTCAGGTCAGGCTCGCCGTGAACGCTGACGCTGATCACGTCACCCGAACCGAGCCGGTATTGCGTGGCGCTCGCCGAGAAGCTGAAGGCCAGTAGCAACAACAGCGCAAAGAATTTATAAATGTTTCGGATGGGCATCGTTGGCTCCTCCATAGGCACGGTTGATCGACGTCCCTGGCCCTACAGGCTCAGTTCGAAGCTCAGCTGGTAGATATTCCGCTCGTACGTCTTCACCGCCAGGGTCGAGTCGTTTTCGATTCTCAGGTAGGACAGGGTGACGTCGACCCAGCGGTCCGGCGAATAGGTCACCCCAGCGCCATAAGAGGTACGTTCGTCATCACGGTTGATGCCTTTGTACTCGCGCTCGGCGTAGAGGTACTTCAGCTCCGTTGCAATACGTGCCGTCCACTCGTGCTCCCAGGTCGCCAGGGAGGTCCAATCGTTGATGGTGCTGGCCCCATCGTTGCCTTCATCGAAGGCGCGGCGAGTGTTCAGGTTGAAAGCCGAATAGCTACGCGGCTTCCAGGTCACGCCCACTTCCCACATCGGGCTGGTGAAATCCTTGCGCGTGCCGCTGTCGAAGTCTTTGCGCTCGGCACCCAGCTTCAGGGTTCCCGAGGTTTTCGCCGTGGCATCCCAGATGGCGCCGCCCAGCAAGGCGATATTGGTGCTGTCGCGCAGCGCAGCCGCCTCCAGGTAGTCGTGATCGGTATGCCGGGCCTCCACCAGCGAACGCGCGCCGCCGCCCAGGCGATGGAACCAGATCGAGTTGAACATCAGGCTGTTTCGTTCTTCGCTGGCATTGAGGCCATCGCGGTTGTAGTAACGAAGTTCTTCGTAGCGGGTGCCGAACTCCAGCTGATTGCGGGCCGTTGCCGCGCCGTATCGATAGGCTGCTCGGGCGACAGCCAAGCTGTACTTGTCGTTCTCGGTGATCGCTTCGGTATCCGAGGTGTCTTCGACCCGGTGGTACTCAAGCCCCCCTGTCAAGCGATGCCGGGAGGTGGGCTCGATCACGCCGCGCAACGTCAGGTGATGATCCGTGTGGCTGGCTTGCGAGTCGGAATGGTAGATAACGGCGTCCGGGGAATACTTAAGCTCGTACTCGCTGTTGCGGTTTCCTGTGCTCAGCAAAAAGGTCGGGTTGATGGAAGTTACCCATGACGCCTGCTCATTCTGTGCGAGGCCGCGATAGTTATCGTCGTAACCTTCCCGAACGATCAGTGTCGGCGTGAAGCGGAAAACGCCGAGATGAATATCCTGTGGATCGATTTCCGCCCAGCTATTGGTGGCGCCCAAACAGAGCAGCGGTACACCGGCAAGCTTGATGTTCCTCATAGGGAATCCCTTCTCGGATGAATATTGTTCTGCTTGCCCCTTGCAGCAGAAGCCAGGAAACAGACCGCCGTTTGACCAAACAGTTGCAAGACGCCGGTTTTCTGGCGAAATTCATTTGTCATGCAACTCAAGCCCGTCACCCTCCATTCAATGTCCAAACACGCTACCGCCCCAGGCGTTCATAACCCTGTGTGCGACGACTGCCCTGGTAACTCAAAGCCATATCTTTCAATCTGAAGCGAACTGCTTCAGGCAGGCATATAAGTGTTAGGGGTCATTTCTTGTTAGATGGATGCCATTACGCCGCGCGTTGGCCGCGCCAATTGCACACCAGCCAGACCCACCTGGATCTGTTGTTCGCGATTGAGAAGATTGAGCAGTAACATGACGCGCTCCTGGCCATCCATTGCCAGGAAGATCGCCTCCATTTCCGCGAACTCCCCCACCCGTATCTGTACCCGATCACCTGGTGATAGCACCGGTGCATGGGTCATCGCGGCGCAACGCCGTTTGAGGTGGTCTACGATAGAGTCCCGGACTTGGCAGGGCTGTCCACAGAAGGCAACGACGCGGCTTACACCACGGGTCGAACGCAAGGACAGCCAGCTTTCATCGGCCCCCATGCGAATGAACAAATAGCTAGGAAAAAGCGGCTGCAGCTGCTGTTTGAGCTTGCCTGCACGGACGCTGTCAGTGGTGATCGTTGGCGCGAAGCATTCGAAACCCTGGCGGTCGAGGTGCTCATACGCGCGCGCATCCTGCCGCGGCTTGCACTGAAGCAGATACCAAGTTTTCGTTGGCAATTGGGTCTGTCTGTTCACAGCTTCTCCGTAGCCCATCGACAATCGGCGGCGTCTAGCACGCCCGTTCGCCACCAAAAATGGCACCCGAATTCGGGCGCCCTTTCTGGACACGGTCAAATCGCTACGAGTTCCCCGCGGTCACACCAAGAAACACATGAAGAGACGAACGGAGCAAAATTGGCCCCGTTTCGTGCGCATCGCTCGGGGAGGAGCGCGCTGCAGGTGCCCTCATGAAAAGGCACGGAAGTGTGGATCAGGCCAGCTCGATGCGATCCGGGTGAATGTGGATGCGCCCTTGCTTGTAGAGACCACCGATGGCCTTCTTGAAGTTGCCCTTGCTGACACCGAACTGGCGGGCAATCTCGTCGGCCGGACTCTTGTCATTGACCGCCAGGGTTCCCTGATTCGCCTCGAGCTTTTGCAAGATCAGCGCCTGCAGAGCATCCGCCGCCTCACTTCCCACCGGCTGCAGGCTCAGGCTGATCTTGCCGTCATCGCGCAGTTGCTTGATGTAGCCCTTTTCGCGCGTGCCGCCACGCAGGAACTTGAACGCCTCGTTCTTATGGATCAAACCCCAGTGCTGGCCATTGATGATGGCTTTGAAGCCCATGTCGGTGGCTTCCACGACCAGCAGATCGACAGCCTCACCGACCCGGTAGCGCGGCGGCGTCTTGTCCAGGTAGCGGTCCAGCTTCGCGGTGGCGGTGATGCGCCGTGTGTGCTTATCGAGATAGACATGCACCACGCAGTAATCACCTTCCTGCAACGGGCGTTTCTCTTCCGAATGAGGCAGCAGCAGATCCTTGGGCAAGCCCCAGTCGAGAAACAGCCCGACACGGTTGATCTGCACCACCTTCAGGCTGGCGAACTCACCCACCTGCACCTTGGGTTTTTCCGTGGTTGCGATCAGCTTGTCGTCGCTGTCCAGATAGATAAACACGTTCAGCCAATCGTCCACTTCGGTGGGAACATCCTTGGGAATGTAGCGATTGGGCAAGAGAATCTCGCCATCCGGTCCGCCGTCCAGATAAAGGCCAAAACCGGTGTGCTTGGTGATTTGCAGACTGTTGTAGCGCCCGATTGCAGCCATGGGGAGTGATCCTGAAGTGAAAGCCGCCAAGTCTAGCAGCAGGTGCCGTTAACCGGAGCAGCAGCCCTGAATCTTGCGGATTTTTGCGGCTACTCCGGCAACGCGTACGCAACGACCGAATCACCCGCCTTGGTACCGAGCGAACCGTGCCCTCCCGCCACCACCACAACCATCTGCCTGCCGGAGCGGCTTTCATATGTCATGGGTGTCGCCTGGCCACCGGCTGGTAGCCGGGCTTTCCACAACTCCCTTCCGGTACTGACATCATAGGCGCGCAGGTAGTAATCCAGCGTGCCGCTGAGAAAAGCCACGCCACCGGCCGTCAACATCGGCCCGCCCAGGCTCGGTACACCCATCTTGAAGGGTAGCGGGATAGGCGCCCGATCTCGCACCGTACCGTTCTTTCGCAACCAGTGGGTGTTACCGGTGCGCAGGTCGGCACCTGCGACATAGCCCCACGGCGGCGCAGTGCAGGGCAGACCTATGGGCGAAACGAACGGCTCGAGCTTGACCGCGAAGGGCGTGCCGAAATTTTCGTTGAGGTAGGGCTCGCTACTGGACACATGGGCGGTTTCGTCGTCCTTGCGCAGCACCAGGGTCGAGGTGAACGGTAGATAGGCCGGCGCGCTGAAGACCATCTGCCGAACCGGATCGACCGCCACCCCACCCCAGTTGAAAACGCCGAAATTGCCTGGATAGATCAACGAGCCTTGGGTGGAGGGCGGCGTGTACCTTCCCTCGTAACGCAGCGAGTGGAACTGGATATGGCACATCATCTGGTCGACGAAGGTCGCCCCCCAAAGATCCCTGGGTGTCAGCATCGGCGGTTCGTAGGACAACGCCGAAACCGGCTGCGTCGCAGCCGTCCAGTCGCCTTCGGCCGCGCCCTGGGGCGCAGGCACTTCGCGCACCGGCAGGATCGGCTGGCCGGTGCGACGGTCCAGTACATAGATGTCGCCCTGCTTGGTAGGCGCCACCAGCGCGGGAGTCATGCCCTCGTCGGTCTCGATGTCAATCAGGCTGGGCTGAGCCGGTACATCCATGTCCCAGAGATCATGGTGCACGGTCTGGAACACCCAGCGCAGCCGGCCGGTGTCCAATTCCAGGGCGACGATAGATGAGGAGAATCGCTCGCTGTTCTTACTGCGCTCTCCACCCCACTGATCGATCGCCGGATTGCCCAGCGGCACGTAAACCAACCCCAGCGCTTCGTCGGCACTGGAAATGCTCCAGCTGTTGGGCGTGCTCTCAACGTAGGTTTCACCAGGGCCGATTGGCGCAGTCTGCTCCGGGTTACCGGGATCCCAGTTCCAGCGCAGCTCGCCCGTGACAACGTCATAGGCACGAATCACCCCGGAAGGCTCGGTGGCCGAAACATTGTCGTTCACCGCGCCGCCGACGATCAGCAGCCCCCTGGCCACCACTGGCGGCGAGGTGGAATAGTAGAAGCCCTCGGTGATGTTCGGCATGTTGGCCCAGAGGTTGACCTGGCCGCCCTCGCCAAAGGCAGGGCAGACTTCGCCTGTCCTGGCATCCAGCGCGATCAAACGCGCGTCGGCGGTGGGCATGAACAACCGTTGCTGGCAGACCTGACCTTCGACCGGCGCGGCACTGGCGTGATAGGACAGGCCGCGACAGGTCAGGTGCTGGCGGTTGACCGAATCCGGCACCTTCGGATCGAAGCGCCAGCGCTCTTCACCGGTGTCGGCATCCAGCGCGATGACCAAATTGTGCGGGGTGCACAGGTACAGACTGTCGTCGACCTTCAACGGAGTCACTTGAAAGGTCGTCTCACCAGGATCGCTTGGCTTGCGCACATCACCGGTACGGTAGTGCCAAACCGGTTCCAGCCGGCTGACATTAGCCGGCGTGATCTGCGCCAGCGGCGAATAACGGGTGCCATGCTGTGTACGCCCGTAGGCGTGCCACTCACCGGCAGGTATTTGCTCTCCACCGGATGGCTTACTGGCCAGTGGCGCCGGCAACATCCCCTTGATGTCGTGGCTATCGGTATTGATAGCCTGCACGGCAGCCGCTCCCCATAGCACTACCGCAAGCAACAGCGGCAAGGCACTTCCGCCCCAGGCGCGCGCGCCGAAGAAGGAGTGCCCACCGAGTTGCCGCACCACCCAAGGCGTCAACAACCATAATCCGAGCGGTGCGACTATGCTGCCGCGCGGCGCCAGCTGCCACCAGTCGAAACCCACTTCATACAAGGCCCAACCAAGGCTGCACAGCATCACCAGGGCATACACCCACAGCGCTGCGCGACGTCGAGCCAGCAACAGCACGCCTGTCAGCAGGAAGCCTGCGCAAAGGATCAGGAAATACCAGGTTCCGCCGAGGCTGACGACTTTGATGCCGCCAACCGCCAGTATCAGACCGAGAAGGATGCACAACACGCCACTGATGACGACCGCCACGTGGATTCCCTTGTATTGCCGAATGGATGGGATCTATCCGACCCGTGTTAAACGGCCGGATATGAAGGTTGACCGACGTCGGTCAGCTTTTGCTCCCGCGCCATGACGAAGCGTAGCGTCAGTCGGCCGCGAACCCCACGCGCAACAAGCGCCCATCGAAAGAGTCGGTGAGCAGATAGAGATAACCATCCGGCCCCAATCGCACGTCACGGATGCGAGCGCCCAGGTCCTTGAGGAGCCGCTCGTCATGCACGACCTCATTGCCCTCAAGTTGCAGGCGGATCAGCGAGCGATCCACCAGCGCACCGATGAAAAGATTGTGCTTCCACTCAGGAAACCGCTCGGCGTCATAGAAGGCCATGCCGCTGATACCCGGGGACTCCGCCCAAACATGATGAGGCGACTCGCTGCCCTCCACCACCTCGCCGGTGGCCTCGGGAATCGGCTGCCCGTTGTAGTTGATGCCATGGGTCGCCAGCGGCCATCCATAGTTGCGCCCAGGCCCGGGCAGGTTGATCTCGTCGCCGCCACGAGGCCCGTGTTCATGGGTCCAGAGCGCGCCTGTCCATGGGTTGATGGCGGCGCCCTGCTGATTACGGTGGCCCAGAGACCAGATTTCCGGCCGCACGCCCTGCTCACCGACGAACGGATTATCCGCCGGGACCTGGCCGTCAAGCTGAATACGCACCACCTTGCCCTGGTGTTTGTCCAGGTCCTGGGCCGTCGCGCGCTGATTGTTCTCGCCCAAGGCGATGAACAACTTGCCGTCCCTGTCGAATGCCAGCCTTGAACCGAAGTGGATACCCGTGGACAGTTTCGGCTGCTGCCGGAAGATCACCTGGAAATTTTCCAAGCTTCCCATGTCTTCACTCAGCCGGCCCCGCCCGACGGCCGTTCCCGCCTTTCCGCCGTCTCCCGCTTCGGCATAGCTGAGGTAGACCAGCCGATCCAGGGCGAAATCCGGCGAAAGGCGCACATCGAGCAAGCCACCCTGCCCGCTGGCGAACACTTCAGGCACGCCTTCCAGCGGCTCGGAGATCCTTCCATCGAGGCCCACCAGCCGCAGCCGGCCCGGACGCTCGGTTACCAGCATCTGCTTGGTATTAGGCAGAAATGCCAAGCCCCATGGAAACTCCAGGCCATCGGCAACCTCCTCGACACTTACCCGCCCCTGTTCACTGGAGTGGTACACGATCTGCGCGAGCGCCAATGACGAAGCGAGCAACGCGATCCCACCAAGCGCAGTGCGCAGGCAATGACTCAGCATGTGGATTCCTCCTGTCGATGGGTGGCGATAACCGTCGGCTTTTCAGTGAAGACCATGGACGGCCGTTCCGCACGTTGTCTTCGGCGCGATAGCGCGCGACAGGGCGCCACCTAGCGGATAATCGAACAAGCCCTTGCAAAATCTGTATAATGCCCGGTTCGATTGATCAAGGGAAAGAGAGAGCAAGATGGCCACCAAGACTACTTCAGCCAAGCGCAAACCAGAACCTGCCAGCGAGACCAGCCAATCCCTCGCGGCGCAGATGGCCGCCTTCGTGAAGGCCGGCGGCGAAATCCAGAAGATTCCCAACGGAGTCAGCGGTCAGACACAAGGCCCTTCGCGCCAGATCACCATCAGCAAGAAGTAACTCAGAACATCCTCTTAAGCGAGCTACAAGTGCGATTCCGGCAGTGGCTCGCTCGCTTTTCTTCCCATCTTTTCCTTCTTCTTCATCCGAGCTGACCATGACCGAACCGACCCGCTTATCCAAGCGCCTTGCCGAACAATTGGGCTGCTCCAGGCGTGAGGCCGAGCTCTATATCGAAGGTGGCTGGGTCCAGGTCGACGGGCAGATCATCGAAGCGCCGTACTTCAAGGTCGAGACGCAACGCATCGAACTGCTTCCCGGTGCCCTCGCAACGGAAATGCCGCCCGTGACGCTGCTGGTGCACAAGGCCGTTGGGCAGCCGGCTGCTGCGGATCCCACCAGTGCCCAGCGTATGCTTTCCGAAGCCGTGCACTGGTCCGAGGATCCGACTCGGATGACGCCGCTACAGCGACACCTCTCTCGCCAGACAGAGCTACTGCCGCTGGAGCCTGAAATGAGCGGCATGCAGGTGTTCAGCCAGCAGCGCGAGGTCATCCGCAAGCTGAGCGATGCACGCAGTAAGCTGGAGCAGGAATTTGTCGTGGAAGTCGACGGCGAACCGGAAGCCAACGGCCTGGCGCTGCTTGACAAAGGCATCGGCCATCGAGGCCGGATCCTGCCTAGGGCCAAGGCCAGCTGGCAGAACGAAACCCGCCTGCGCATCGTCATCAAGCAGCCGCAGCCCGGCGATGTGCAACAGTTATGCGAGGCGATCGGGCTGCGCGTGGTTGCCTGCAAGCGCATCCGCATCGGCCGTCTGTCGATGGCCAAGTTGCCGGTCGGGCACTGGCGTTTCTTGGGCGAACACGAGCGTTTCTGACAACCATAGGTTCCGCGCAACGCGCGTAGCAGCGGAACGCCAGCCAGCAAGCCTGTCGATTGCACGCCGTGTACGGAAAAGCTCATTTCCAGTGAACAGGCACGACCGTTATCGGTCGAACAAAGCCAACCTCACGCACACAACGAATAGAGACAGCGCAGCGATGAAGATTACCCTGCTGATCGGCCTGCTCCTGGCGTTGGGCGGCTGTGCCTCGCAGCCTTGCAGCCGGGCTTCAGAGAGTTGTCGTACCGAGCGCCTGCTTTACGAAAACGACCTGCTACAGGCCAAGATCCTGATCTCCACAGCTAATGAAGAAGGCTACGAACTTGCAGAGGCGCTGCTCAGGCGCAGCACACCACAGGATCGCCATGGCGAGACGGAGTTCTACCAGGCGCTGCTGCTGATCCGGCAAGGAGCGCAACCGTCGGACGTGATCCGGCTGCTGAACAAGGCGCAGAACAAAGGCCATGCCCATGCCGTCGCCCTGCTCTACAAGGTCTATCAAGAGCCCTTCCTGATCGAGCAGCGCGATCCGCTGGAAGCCGAACGCTATCGCAAAGCCTATGCGCAGCTGGATGTGGCGTTAAGCGGTTATCCCTCGTTCGAAAAGGCGCAGGAACTGGTGACACGGCTGGTGGAGCAACCGCCGCGCCTGCAGCCACTTCCCTGCCCGCTGCATTGCCAGTAACCGCCATCGCCGCGAATGCATGTGCACGCTTATGACGGCGGGACATCAAGGTCACGGCGCGGGCGTTTGCGACAGCTTGGGATCTGCATCGCCGCTGGACGCAGTTTCCGCCTCCTCCCGTGATGCGTAAGGGCCGGCGATGATCTCCCCATCCACCTCCACTACCCAGCACACCGCCCAGGTGGGACGCCAGGCTTTAGGCACATCTTCGCCTTTCAGGTGCTTGATCTGTGTTTGCATCAGGGTCTCCAACTGGTTCGTTCTGGAGGTTCGTCGCTAACGACGGCCTTGCTACAGTGACCACACCCACCGTCGGTTTGCTCCCAGCGCAGCGAACTGCGCCGCCTTCCCCGGCTCTACTGGGTGGAAGAACAAGAACATGAGGTCTCGATGGATAACCATCTGACAGGCCGCGGCAGGCTGCTGCTGTTGTCGATTGCCGCACTGCTGTTGCTGAGCGCCTGCAGTCGCATCAATCTCGCTTATCGCAATCTGGACATACTGATCCCCTGGACGCTGAACGACTATCTGGACATGAACAGTGCCCAGCAATCGCGTCTCAAGGCGCAGCTGCGCGAGCACCTGGCCTGGCATTGCAGCAGTCAGTTGCCGATCTATCTGGAGGGGATGCAAAGGCTCCAGCACGAGATCGACGAAGGACAAATCGACGTCGAAACTCTGCGTGTCCAACAGCGAAACATGCACCAGGCGATCCGTGCCATAGCCGTTCAAATCACGCCCTCTGTCACCGAACTGGTCGGCGACCTCGACGACTCCCAGGTTCAGCGGCTGCAACGCACCTTCGAGGAAAAAAATCAGGAACTACACGAGAAATTCGTCGCGCCGGATCTCCCACGCCAGATTCGCGAGCGCGCCGAGCGCATGCAGAAGCGCGTCGAGTACTGGACCGGCCGCCTGGATGCCCCGCAACGGCAACGCATCCTGCAATGGTCCCATGCGCTCGGCGAGCAGAACGCCCGCTGGCTGGATAACCGCAAACAGTGGCAAACCGCGCTCGTCGAAGTCGCCCGACAGCGTCACGAGCCTGACTTCGCATCACGCCTGGAACGGTTGCTACAGGATCCCGAATCATTCTGGACGCAGACGTATCGCCGCACCTACCCACAGACTGAGCAAGAGACCCTGGTGCTGATCAGCGATCTGTATGCGATGGCTAGCGACGAGCAGCGCAGCCATTTGAGTCAGCGCCTGCACAGGTTGCGCAGCGATCTCGGTGCGATGACCTGCCTGAGCGACGCCGTGCAGTAACCGAATGCAGCTGCGCCTGCGGCATCAGGAACGGTGTAGCCCGACGAGGGTCCACCGCATAGCCAACCTGCACAGGAACTCGCCATGATCACCCCTTCCCTGACCCTCGACCGAGCCATGACATTGACCTCTGAGGCCTTTCTACCCTGCGGCTGCGTGGCCAGCGCCAATCCCGAGGAAGACAGTTTCGGCTTCACCGTGATGAACGGCGACGGCGCCGAGGTGATGCGCATGACCGCGGTTCCCAACAGCCAGTACAGCGACCCGCAGCGGCTCGGCGAAATGCTCGAACAGGCGCGACTTGATGTGGAGGGCAAGGGCTGTCGACTAGAACCTTGGACCATGCCGTTCATCACCGATGGCAGCGGTATTCCTGAGACGCCACCGAACTACTGAGCAGTCGCAAGAAGGGTCGCAGCGGATCCTCGCCCTCGACGCTACGCCCACCCAAAGGTGCCGCTGGGTAGTGCGCAACCGCTTCGACCGAAACTTTTACGTCGCGCTTCGGGTCGCTATAGAAGGTGATTCCAATCCGCTCCAGACACCCGAAACGAGAGCACGCCCATGGGCAATCTGGCGCATCAATCGCACCAGCAATCAGCATCCGCCAACTTCGATCAGCTGCTTCATCGTTACCGGCAGGTTCGCGCACTCAGCGAAAACCTTTGCGCGCCGCTGCAGATTGAAGACTATGTAATCCAGAGCATGCCTGAGGTCAGCCCGCCGAAATGGCACCTGGCCCATGTCAGCTGGTTCTTCGAGACCTTTCTGCTCAAGGCCTATCTCAAGGGATATCGGACACCGGATTCACGCTACGACTACCTCTTCAACTCCTATTACGAAACCCATGGCACACCCTTCCCGCGCAGCCAGCGCGGGCTCGTTTCGCGCCCAGGGGTAGCCGACGTCTACCGCTATCGCCACCACGTGGATCAGGCGATGGGCGAGCTGCTGACGAACCCGCCAGCGCCGCATGCGGCGGAAATCCTGCGCAGGGTCGAACTGGGTCTACAGCACGAACAGCAGCACCAGGAACTGCTGCTTATGGACATCAAGCACATCCTGGCGCAGAACCCGTTCCAGCCGAGCTACCGAGACGACCTGAGGCCGGCGCCGCCGGTTCACACCCAACGTGGGCAATGGCACGCCTTTGGCGGGGGCGTGAAGAATATCGGTCACGATGGCTCGGGGTTCGCTTTCGATTGCGAAACGCCCCAGCATCGGCAATTCGTCGAGGATTTCCAGCTCGCCGACCGTCTGGTCACCAACAGCGAATACCTGTCGTTCATCGCCGATGGCGGTTATGCCCGGCCCGAACTATGGCTCTCCGATGGCTGGGCACTGCTGCAACAGACCGGTTGGCATTCGCCACTGTATTGGCAACGCCAGGACAACGCCTGGTGCGAGATGACCCTCGGTGGGCTGCACGAACTGCAACTCGACCAGCCGGTCTGCCATGTCAGCTTCTATGAAGCCGACGCCTATGCCCGCTGGGCAGGGGCCCGCTTGCCCAGTGAAGCGGAATGGGAAGTGGCGGCAGCGGAACAACCCATGCGCGGCAACCTACTGGAAAGCGACCATCTGCATCCGACCGCCGCGAACGGTACCCAGGAGGGTCCGGCGCAGCTGTACGGTGATGTCTGGGAGTGGACCGCAAGCGCCTATCGGCCCTACCCCGGCTTTCGCCCATTGCCGGGCAGCCTTGGCGAGTACAACGGCAAATTCATGTCCGGCCAGATGGTGCTGCGCGGCGGCTGCTGCGCCACCCCGCAAGCCCACGTTCGCGCCACCTACCGCAACTTTTTTCAGCCGGCCATGCGCTGGCAATTCGCCGGGCTGCGCCTGGCTCGGGAGCTCTGACAATGGCCCTTGCCATCCATTTCCACGATCAGGTTCAACAACCCCACGCTGCTTCGCTGCGTGAGGAGGTACTGGCCGGTTTTGCTGCCTCGCCCAAGCAACTATCACCGAAGTTCTTCTACGACCGGCGCGGTTCTGAGCTGTTCGAGCAGATCTGCCAGCAACCGGAGTATTACCTGACTCGCACCGAGGAGCAGATCCTCGCCTCCGCTGCCGAAGATATTCTCGCTATCGCCGGTCCCGAGACCGACCTGATCGAACTGGGCAGTGGTGCCAGCCGCAAGGTGCGGCTGCTGCTGGAGCGGCTGCGGCCGATCAGTTACCTGGGCATCGACATTTCTGAAGACTTTCTCCTCAGCAGTACCCAGCGGCTGGCAGCGGACTACCCCTGGCTGGAAGTGCATGCCGCCTGCGCCGACTTCTGCGATGGGCTGAAACTGCCCGATGGCTTCCAGACCCATCACCCATTGGTATTTTTCCCCGGCTCCAGCATCGGCAACTTCACCCCTGAACAGGCCCGCCGGCTGCTCGGCCACCTGCAGGAAATTCTTCCGCCTGGCGGCGGACTGCTGATAGGCGTTGACCTGATCAAGGACAAGCAGGTGCTCGAAGCCGCCTACAACGACCGCGCCCACGTCACCGCGGCTTTCAACCTCAACCTGCTGCAACGCATCCGCAGTGAGCTCAAGTGCGATATCGACCCATCTCGTTTCGCCCACCACGCCTTCTTCAACGAAAGCGAATCGCGTATCGAGATGCACCTGGTCAGTCGCCAATCCCAGGACTTGATGCTGGAAGGACAGCGATTTCATTTCGATGCGGGCGAAAGCTTGCACACCGAAAATTCCTATAAATACACGCTGGGGTCCTTCGCGGCACTGGCCGACAGCGCCGGGTTCTACTGCCGCGCCCAATGGACCGATCCTCAAGCGCTGTTCAGCGTGCATTACTTACAGCGTCGCTCATGAAAAAACGCGTTCTTGCCGGCCTGTTGTTGTCGCTGGCGGTAAACGCTGCCTTTGCGCAGGAGCCGTTGCGGCTTAAGGATCTGCAGCGTTGCGGCGACCTCTTTGCCCCGGATGAGCTGAACTTCTGCCTGCGCGGCTCAGGTATCGGCAAGGGTGACCTGCGCGTCCTGCTTGCCGGCAAGCCCCTGGATATTCAACACGACGAGGACAACCGCATACGCCTCAAGCTGAATGCGAAAGACCACCGCAGCGGCCCGCTCTGGCTCGAGCAGGAAGGTCGCAAGAGCAACCCTGTATGGCTGACTGTCAACCGTAGCCATGTGTTGGCAGCCGGTCCCGATGAGGTGGCCGAGAACATGGACGGTCAGACGACCTACCTTGACCTGATCAGCCTGATCGTCGAGGAAAAGTACGATGGCCTGAAGGAAGCCCGCCGCCTCGCGGAGCGCTATGACGCCGAGGTCGTTGGCGCCATACCGGCCTTGAATACCTACCAGCTGCGCCTGCCAGTGAAGAACCTGACCGAACGTGACGCCATGGTGCTGCGCCTGGGTAATGAGGTCAGCGTAGATGCCGTGGTCATTGAGGAGTCCGGCGCCGAAGAGCCGATCGAGCAGGACCGGGAAAAGAAGCCGCGCAACAACGAGTGGGTATCCAATCGCTTTGTCGATGCTGTTGCCTATTATCAGCATCGCCTCGCTTCCGATCGAGACAAGATCCAGACCACCCCTGTACGCATCGGCATCATTGAGCGAGACGTGGATTTCGATGCGCCCGAATTCGCCCACTACCTGGGCGACTGCAATCCAGGCAAGCCGCGCACCTGCGTCTACGCAAGGGATGCCGAGACACCGGAAGCACATGGCACCACCGTCACCGCCATCCTCGCGGCCCGCCATGAGGAGGTGGAAGACAGTGGTTTTCTCAGCGCGCTGGAGGAAGCAGGCAGCGGTTTCGAAGTAATCGTCGAACGCAACTCCGATGCCGGCATCACGGCCAATATCGCCGCCTCTGTGAACCTCGTCGAAGATGGCGTACGCGTGTTGAACTGGAGCTGGGGCATCCATCGCGTGGGCACTTTGGATATTGAAGGCGAAGAGGTCGACTCTCTGATCCGCTCCGGTATCGCCATGAGCGGTTATGAGGAGCTGCTTGAAGAGTTCTTTCTCTGGCTGCGGCGTGAACACCCAGATGTGCTGGTGGTGAATTCAGCCGGCAACGGCTCGGCGCGTTCCAGCCAGGACGATTACCGGCTGCCCTCCTCGTTCATCACCGACCAGTTGCTGGTGGTGGGCGGGCACGAGCGTGATCACGAACGCGATGTACCTGTGGACCACCCGGAATACGTGACCCGACGGCCCTCATCGAACCTCGACCAACGCGTCGACATCACCGCCTCGGCCTGCACGCGCGCTGCGACGCTGGAAAAAGGTAAGCGCGGGGATATCCATTGCGGCACTTCCTATGCCACGCCAATGGTCGCGGGCGTGGTAGGCGCGATCCTGTCGATCAACCCGAGCCTGGAGCCGTCACAGGTTCGCGAACTGCTGCGCCGCAGCGCGATGACCATTGGCCGCGACAGTGATTTCGAGCCTGCCGAAGCAGATGACCTGACCGCCCCGATCCTGCCATCAGAACGCGGTTATCAGCTGGATGACCGCGACATCGGGCGTTCTGCTCGGCTGGATATGCGCAAAGCCTTGGAGCTGACTGTCGAGAGCTTGCAGCATAAGCACTAACGATCGGATACAGCTCGCGCTGGTCGGCTGCTCACGCCTCCAGTTCATCGAAAACCTCGGGCACAAGCGCAGCCTTTCCCTCGTCATCGAGCCGCTGGCGTTGCTCTGCATTGCCATCCTCAAGAAAGGCCAGCAACCGCTGGCCGCGTGCAGTCAGGACGAAGTTTTCGCCGTTGCCGCCCTGCTCTTCAGGACGCGACGCCAGGAAGCCACCTTCGAAAAGAAGGCTTTCGTAATCCTGCGCCTCGGCTTTCAGCGAATCGACATTGGGGATTGGTTTGCCTGCCTGCTCAAGCGCTAAGGCGTACTCATCAGCATATTGCCGTGGCGTGAAGGTTTCGCGGCCCGAGTACTGCACTTCACGCAGCAGGCGCAACATCAGATCCCAGTCGTAACTCATGGCCATTCTCCGTTTGCTTGGCGCCGCTTCAAGCAGCTCATGGCATACGGACCTCGTCGCGCCTGGCATGGTTCGCAATGACGAAGCGCTGAACTAAAGCGGCGCGCCGGCGATCCACCAGACAGGACGTCGAACGGAGCACAACATGAAATATCTAATGATTCCCCTCGCCGCCGCTTTGCTGGCCAGCCAAGGCGCTTACGCCTGCAGCGCCGCAGAAGTCGAGGCAAGCGCCGAACGGCTTGCCCAGCGGGTCGCCCAGCTCACCGAAGGCGACCCGGAGCGAGCCGCGAAGATCAACCAGGAGTTGCGTGAAGTGGAAAACAAGCGCACCGCCGATGAGCTGGGCAGCGAATGCGAAGCCTATGAGCGGCGCATGCAACATATCGAGCAAGCCGAGAAGGAAGCAGGCCTCCCCCCGGCCGAACCGCGTCAGTAATTAGCACGATTACCCAGGCCCGTCGCTCAGGAGACAGCGGGCTTCCTGCGCAGCGGCGCCATGCCGTCACCGCTGACTACCTGTGAGGGCGCCTCACGCTTGGCATTCTTCGGCCGTTTTGCGGTCGGCTTGCCAGCGGGCTTGGCCTTCTTGTCGCCGGTTTTTTTCTTGTCTTCTTTTTTCTTCTTGGTCCCGGCCGCCTTGCCCGAGGCCTTGAGATTCTTCGGGCCCATGTAGCTGCCCTTCAATCCCTTGACCACGCGATGCTCGAAACGCTGCTTGAGATAGCGCTCGATGCTCGACATCAGGTTCCAGTCGTTGTGGCAGATCAGCGAGATCGCCAACCCTTCCGCCCCGGCACGTCCGGTACGGCCGATGCGGTGCACGTACTCGTCACCCGAACGCGGCATGTCGAAGTTGATCACCAAATCCAGCCCTTCGATGTCCAGCCCGCGAGCCGCCACATCGGTGGCCACCAGCACCTTCACCCCACCTTCCTTGACCCGATCAATGGCCAGCTTGCGATCCTTCTGGTCCTTGTCGCCGTGCAGCACGTAGGCCTTGACGCCTTCCGCCACCAGCCGACCATAAAGACGATCGGCCTGGGCGCGGGTATTGGTGAAGATTACCGCCTTCTTGTAGGTCTCATTGGCCAGCAGCCAATGCACCAGCTTTTCCTTATGCTCAGCACTTTCGGCGGTGATGATCTGTTGGCGAGTACCTTCGTTCAGCTCGCTGACGCGGTTGAGCTGCAGGTGCAGCGGGTCGCGCAGCACGCTGGCGGCCATCTCGCGCAGGGCTGCGCCGCCGCTGGTGGCGGAGAACAGCAGGGTTTGCTGGCGCTTGCCGCATTCGCCCACCAGGCGCTGAACATCCTCGGCAAACCCCATGTCGAGCATGCGGTCGGCTTCATCGAGGATCAGCAGCTCGACGTCCTTGAGGATCAGCGTGCCGGCATTGAGATGCTCGATCATCCGTCCAGGTGTGCCAATGAGGATGTCCGGCACCTTGCGCAGGATCGCCGCCTGGACCTTGAAGTCTTCGCCGCCGGTGATCATGGCCGACTTGATGAAAGTGAACTGCGAGAAACGCTCGACTTCCTTGAGCGTTTGCTGCGCCAGCTCACGGGTCGGCAGCAGAATCAGCGCGCGAACATCGGTGCGCACCACCGCATCGCCGATCAGGCGGTTGAGCATTGGCAGCACGAACGCTGCGGTCTTGCCGCTGCCGGTCTGCGCGGTTACCCGCAGGTCACGCCCCTCAAGCGCTGGAGGAATGGCCGCAGCCTGCACCGGGGTCGGCTCGACGAATTTAAGTTCGGCGACTGCCTTGAGCAGGCGTTCGTGCAGGGCGAATTGGTCAAACAAGGGGGGCCACCTCGGAAAGTCAAAAAAAACGATGCATAGGTTAACCGGTCTGCCTGCCAAAGGCGCGCGTTGCTTGCGTAGTGCGTGCGGAGGGCTCCCGTGACGGCGCCCGGTTATGGAGCCCGGACGAGGCTCAGGCGGGTTCGCAGGTCAGCTTGATACGCAGGCGAATCACGTCGCGCTTGAACTTGGCCGTCAGCGGCTTGCGCTCGCCGGCCTGCAACGAGGTGCGACGGGTACGCGGCGCTTCGGGCCCGTTGCGGAACACGGCGCTGCAGGCAACGGGCGTCGCGCCGTAGTTCTGCAACAGCAAGCCGGCCATGTCCCGGTCTATGACTTCCGTGGACACCAGCACTTCGGCACCGTTGAGCTGCTGCTCCACTTCTATCGGATAGCTGACGGCCAGGGCAGTCAGTGGGAACATGGCAAGCGCGGCAAAGCAGAATCTTTTCATCAGGCAGGCTCCTCGAACAAGCGGGGGCCAGCGTACCAGACAGAGGCGAGAGGAAAACAATGGAATGAAAGTACCCCGCGTGACGCTCGATCAATGGCGGACCCTGCAGGCGGTAGTCGATCATGGCAGTTTTGCCCAGGCGGCCGAGGTACTGCACCGTTCGCAATCCTCGGTCAGCTATACCGTGGCGCGCATGCAGGAACAGCTGGGCATCCCGCTGCTGCGTATCGAGGGGCGCAAGGCTGTGCTCACCGAGGCCGGCGAGGTGCTGTTACGCCGTTCCCGGCAGCTGGTTACCCAGGCCAGCCAGCTGGAAGAACTGGCGCAGCACATGGAGCAAGGCTGGGAAGCGGAAGTGCGGCTGGTGGTGGACGCTGCCTATCCCAACGCCAGCCTGATTCGCGCCTTGACCGAATTCATGCCGAAAAGCCGCGGCTGCCGGGTGCGCCTGCGCGAAGAAGTCCTTTCCGGGGTCGAGGAAATCCTCAAGGACGGCACCGCTGACCTGGCCATCACCGGTCTGGACATCACCGGCTACCTGGGGGCAGAGCTGGGCACCGTGGTGTTCATCGCCGTGGCGCATGCCAACCATCCACTGCATCAGCTGCAGCGCAAGCTTAGCGTGCAGGACCTGCAGAGCCAGATGCAGGTGGTGGTACGCGATTCTGGCCAGCGCCAACAGCGAGACGCCGGGTGGCTGGGTGCAGAACAGCGCTGGACGGTGGGCAGCCTGGCCACCTCGGTGGCTTTCGTCAGCAGCGGGCTGGGTTTCGCCTGGCTACCGCAGCACATGATTGAACGCGAGCTGGCCGAAGGCGTCCTCAAACCACTGCCCTTGGTCCAAGGCAGCATTCGTCGCCCACAGTTCTACCTATACACTCATCCGGACAAGCCACTCGGCCCCGCTACCCGGATTCTCATCGAGCTGATCAAGACGTACGATGCGCAATCGCCATCTGCCCTCGGCAAGCCGGCCCATAATTCCAATACCATCAGGAACACCCCATGAAACGACTCTTACTCGCCGCCTGTTCATTGTTGCTCGCCGGAAATCTGCTGGCAGCGGAAAACCCCCGCGTGCTGCTGAACACCAGCATGGGCGAAATCGAACTGGAGCTGGAGGCGGAAAAGGCTCCTATCAGCGTCGAGAACTTCCTCGGCTACGTGGAGCGCGGCTTCTATGACGGCACCGTCTTCCATCGTGTGATCCCCGGCTTCATGGTACAGGGCGGCGGTTTCGACGAAGGCCTGAACCAGAAACCCACCGCCCAGCCGATCAAGAACGAAGCCGACAATGGCCTGCACAACGTACGTGGCACCGTGGCGATGGCTCGCACTCAGAATGTCGATTCGGCCACCAGCCAGTTCTTTATCAACCACCGCGACAACGATTTTCTCGACCACGGCAGCCGCGACTTCGGCTACGCAGTATTCGCCAAGGTCGTGCGCGGCATGGATGTGGTCGACCAGATCGCCCAGGTACCCACCGGCAACCGCAGCATGATGCAGAACGTCCCGCTCCAACCGGTAAAAATCATCTCCGCGAAAAAGCTGTAACTCCGCTTCGTTCAGCAAGGGCGCGGGCATGAGACCCACGCCCTTCGCCTCGCCTACAAGGAGATACACATGAATCCCCAGCCAAACCCCCCGCTCAATACTCCCGAAGGCGAAGCCAAACTGCTTCAGGACCTACTCAGTGCCGAGCGTGCCGGGGCCAAAGTCGCCAGCGACAGCCTTGCGCAATGCAACGACACGGCGCAGCGCCAACTGCTGGAGCAAATCCGCCAGGGCGAAGTCGACAGCTGCAAATTGGTGCTCAACTGCCTCAAGCACCTCAGCCTGGAACCCAACCGTGAAATTGGCGCCTTCTACGACAAGGCCATGGCCATCGAATCGCTCGAAGAACGCATTCCCTTCATCGACCGCGGCCAGCAATGGGTAATTCGCAAACTGCGCGAGTATCTGCCCGGCTGCGACGATCCCTTCATCCGGGGCGAGCTGCAAAAGATGTTGAACATCCACAAGGTGAACAGCCTGCCGGGGTGAGGACAGGTGCCGAAGGCGCAGCTAGTTGTCCGTCTGTCGATAGGGCAACGCCTCGCGCGCAGACCGCGCATAGGCCAGTATGCCGTGGCGCTCCTGCGCCAGAAAATCAGCCACCGCCGCGCGCAACCCCGGGTGCTCCAGGTAATGCCATGATCGGGTGATTACCGGCTCGAAGCCACGAATGAGCTTGTGTTCACCCTGAGCGCCGGCATCAAAGCGCTGCAAGCCTGTGGCAATCGCCTGATCGATGCCCTGGTAGAAACAGGTTTCGAAGTGCAGCCGGTCGAAATCGCCCAGGCATCCCCAATAGCGGCCGTACAGGCTCTGCCCGTCCATCAGACTGAAGGCCATCGCCACCGGAACCGTGCCCTGCTTCGCCAGCACCAACCGGATCGCCTCGGGCATGCGCTCGGCCAGCAGGCTGAAGAAGGCCCGCGTGAGATAGGGCGCCTGGCCCCTGACCTGGTAGGTATTGGCGTAGCAGGCGTAGACGAAGTCCCACTCTGCCTCGCTGACTTCATGGCCCTCGCGCCAGTCGAACTCCATCCCCTGCCCGGCGACCTGTTCCCGTTCCTTGCGCAGCTGCTTGCGCTTGCGCGAGGTCAGCGCATCGAGAAAGTCCTGGAAGTCACGGTAGCCGCGGTTGTGCCAGTGGAACTGGCAGCCGATGCGTTCCAGCCAGCCGTCTCGCCCAGTCAACACGGCATCACCTTCGGGCTCGGTGAAGTTCACATGCACACCGGACAGCCCCTTCGCCTCCAGCCCTTCGGCCAGCCAGGCGATCAACTCGCCAGCGGCCTGAGCATCACCCAGCAGGCGCGCGCCGGCAACCGGCGTGAACGGCACCGCGCAGAGCAGCTTGGGGTAGTAGCGAATGCCGGCGCGCTGGCAGGCATCGGCCCAGGCCCAATCGAACACGTACTCGCCATAGGAATGGCCCTTGCGATAGAGCGGCAGCGCCGCCCGCAAGGCACCGCTGTCATCGCTCAGCAATGCATGTTCGGGCCGCCAACCGCTGCGCCCGCCGACGCTGCCGCTGTCTTCGAGAGCTGACAGAAAAGCGTGACGGAGGAAAGGCTGGGCATCGGGAAGTAGCGCGTCCCAGTGTTTGGGGTCGACTTCGCCAAGGCTCGGGATCGTCTGGATAGGCATGGTTACAGTCTGGCCTGTCGAGCGAATGAAAAAAAGCCCTGGTGACAATCGCGACTGCGCCTTGCAGGGCGGTGCCATCACGAAAAAAACCCCGCCAACAGGCGGGGTCAAAGGAGCATCACGGATGAGGTGATGTTTAGAACACGTATTGAGCGCGGAACACGAAGCCATCGCCATCGTCATCGCCGGTACGAACGCCGTCCGCGGCGTTGTAGACGTTGTCGGTCTTGGCCTTGACGTAAATGCCGCTGAGCTTCACCGCTTCGTTGACGTACCAGTTGACGCCCAGGTTGTGCACCTTGGCCTCGGTGTCGCCCGCATCACGGGTCAGGCTGGTGACGGCATTGCTGTCTTCGACGGTGAAATCATCGTAGCGGTAGAAGACTTCCCAAGCGCCGATCTGCTTGTTCTGCGGCTTGATCGCATCGAACCGACCCAGCTTGTAGCCACGCGCCTCACCCGTCAGGGTATAGGCGGCCTGCACGTAGAAGCCGTCCGCATCTATATCGTCTAGCGTACCGCTGTCGGCCTTCAGCTTGCGCTTTATGTATTCGCCTTGCAGCGAGAAAGGTCCGGTCGCCCAGGCGGCTTCCAGCCCCCATGCAGCATCCTTGTCCCAGGAACCGTCTGCCGAGTTGTTGAAGCCACCGAAAATCGGGCGATTGCCGTTGGCACCGGCATCATTACCGCCCATGGTTTCTACGCCACGCATACCTAGGCGGGAGCGGAAGCGCGCATCGAAGTTTTCGCCGTCCGCATCACGCTGGGCGTAGTTGGCACCCAGATGCAGGACGTTACCTGCCTCGTGCAGCGGAGCGAATACGCCGCGCATGTTGAACTGCTTGGTGCTCTCGCCGTCGTCGTTATTGTTGTCCTTCGCGGTGACCCCGGCCGAAGCATAAAGGGAGTCGGTGATGGACGCGGAAATCTGTGCTCCTAGACCGTTGCCGTGGCTGTTGGCCCAGTCGACCAGGTCATAGACGGCGGTGCGCTCCTGGGCGGTAACCCACTTGGAGCTGGTCGCCTTTTCCAGACCGAAATCCGGATCGAAGCGGCCGACCTTGATCTGCACGGGGCTCCAGCCGGTATAAGCGATGGACGCCTCGTCGAAATAGCCATCGTCCGCGTTGCCTGAGTTATGGGAGAAATCGTAGCTGAACTGGTATTTCCAATCGGTGAAGGCCACGCCACCTAACTCGAGGAACGCACGGCGGAAATAGGCCGCATCAGCGCTGTTACCATTGTCCGTGTAGATGCCATCGAACTGGCTGTAATCGGCCTGCAGACGTCCCCCGATCTTGAAGCTGAATTCCTTGTCCGTAGTGGCTATTTCCAAGCCACCCTTGGTCTTGATAACGATATCGGTACCGTCGGTGGTGACGGTACCGGCGAAAGCCTGGGCCGATACGGCCAGAGCGAGAGCGCTGGCGGCAACACCGGCGAAGTGCTTACGAATCATCAAAATTCCCCTTATGTTTAGCGTCGGAAACACACGAGATGGCTCTGTTGTGTTGTGGGGAATCTTGGCGACGGTATATGTCAGCGAAGCGGCTGTTTCATAAAGTTTTTATGACAGGGGAACTCATTGCGAAAAGGCCTGCACACAACGAAAAAAGCCCTGCAGACCAGGGCTTGCAGGGCTTTTTTTGACGAATGGATCAGCGCTTGCGCAGAAGCACGCTGCCGATCGAATAACCCGCACCGAAGGAGCTGAGTACGCCCACGCTGCCGCTGGGCAGGTCATCCTGATGCTTGTGGAAGGCAATCACCGAACCCGCGGAGCTGGTGTTGGCATAGGTATCGAGAATCACCGGCGCTTCCTGCTCGGTCGCGTCGCGGCCCAACAGGCGGCGCACAATCAGGTGATTCATGTTGAGGTTGGCCTGGTGCAGCCAGAAGCGCTTGACCGAATCCACGGCGATATCGTTCTCCTTCAGGTGTACGCCAATCAGCTCAGCGACCATCGGGCAGACTTCCTTGAACACCTTGCGCCCTTCCTGCACGAACAGCTTGTCCGGATCGTTCATGTGCTCTTCGGCGGCACGATTGAGGAAGCCGAAGTTGTTACGGATGTTGTTGGAGAACTCGGTCACCAGTTTGGTGCTGACCACTTCCCACTGATGCTCGGAGGTCGCTAGATCGGCGCGCTCGATGATTACGGCCGTGCAGGCATCGCCGAAGATGAAATGGCTGTCGCGGTCACGGAAGTTCATGTGGCCGGTGCAGATTTCCGGGTTGACCATCAGAATCGCCCGGGCCTGGCCCAACGCAATCGAGTTGGCCGCGTTCTGGATGCCGAAGGTGGCCGAGGAACAGGCCACGTTCATATCGAAACCGAACCCCTTGATGCCCAGCGCTGCCTGTACTTCGATGGCGATGGCCGGATAGGCGCGCTGCAGGTTGGAGCACGCGACGATCACACCGTCGATGTCCGCAGCGGTCTTGCCCGCCCGCGCCAATGCCTCTTCCGCGGCCTGCACCGACATCTCGCAGAGGATCGACCACTCGTCATTGCTGCGCTCGGGAATCCTAGGAACCATGCGCTCGGGGTCGAGAATACCGGCCTTGTCGGTGACGAAGCGACTTTTGATACCTGAGGCTTTTTCGATGAAGGCGGAGCTCGATTCGGGCATCGGCTGCACTTGACCCGCTTCGATGGCAGCGGCGTTTTCGGTATTGAAACGACGGGAATAGGTGTTGAAAGACTCCACCAACTCATCGTTGGAAATGCTCTGGGCAGGGGTGTAAAGGCCGGTACCGCTGATGACGACGTTATGCACTGTCGTTCCTCTTGAATATTTGGCTTGATCTGGTCTGGCGAGCGAAGTAGCCGATGGTCCACAACCCCATCGCGCAGCGCTTCTTTTGCCGGCTATTGTGCATGAAAAGCTGAAAGAATCCGTAACATGACGTGGTTTCTGGCACTAAGACTTAATCCTTGCGGTGGATTTTCTCGTGACCGCCCGGTCGATTCATGAAGAGCACCTGCTGGCGCGACCATGCTTCTGTCTCAAGCTGCACGCTCAGCCCGAGCGCTGACATTCAGTGGCGTTCCTTGGTTATCCTTGCGCTCCCTTACGCAGGATCATCCAGCATGAAAGACCAGCTCACCGAACTGCTCACGCTCATCAGCTCAGGCTGCATGACAGAGGAAGAGATCTCCCGGGTGGCTGACGAAGCCGCCCAGGCGTATGCCGACCCGCAGGCATTCCTGCAAGCCAACCCGGACATCAACTACGACGAGGATTTCCCCATTCCTCTGGGAGAATGGGTAGTGGTGGGCAGCCTGCCGGACACCGTACTGTTCCAAGCGGACGACTACGAGCAGCTGTTCAGCCAGATCGTCGCGTCCTTCGGCGAGAGCGTCGCCTTCGTGCTCAAGCCCAAGCAGCTGGCCAAGACCGAGCCACTCAAGGCGCTCAACCGCATCCAGATTCAGCTCAGCAGCCTTTACCCGGAAAAGGGTGGTTACACGCTGGTGGACTTCAGCGAACCGCTGGACGACGAACTGCAGGCAGTGCTGGTTTACACCAGCGATGTCGATCGGATGATGGAGCTGGCCGTGCAAGTGGGCATCTACGCGGCCCCGGCGCTGTCGGCATTGCAGGCGGAACTTGGCGACTGAGGTTCAGCGACGGCGTAGCGGATCGAGCAGCGGCGAAAGTCCGTTGTGGTCGATTTCCTGCATGAGTGCCAGCAACTGGCCGATCTCTCCGGGCGGAAAACCGACCCGGGCGAACCAGTTGAGATAGTTACCTGGCAGGTCGGCGATCAGCCGCCCCTTGTATTTCCCGTAGGGCATCGTCTGGGTCACCAGGCGTTCGAGGTCTTCAGGTTTCATGGAGGCGATCCGACTACAAGGCAACGAATTCTGCCACAGCTGATTCACTGCCACAGCGCGGAAACACCGGCGGTCTCTGCGTATGCCTTGAGCGCGGGTTCGACGGCACTATTGAGTGGGGCTATGCGTCACATAGCCAAGCACAGCGGGCAACCTCGCGGAACGCTTGGCACAATGTCCGCCGCTGGCAATTCCGCCAGCGATCCTGCCCCGCCGAGGAGCCAGACATGAGCCCAACCGACAAGCCAACACCCGACCTGGACGATGCCGCTCTCGCCTTCGCCGAACAGGTGTTCGACAGCGCCCGCGGCGGTGATGCCGAGCGTCTGGCCGACCTCCTCGGCCGGGGGTTGCCCGCGAATATTCGCAACCACAACGGGGACAGCCTGCTGATGTTGGCGAGCTATCACGGGCATCACGAAGCCACGCGCGTGCTGCTCGAACACGGCGGCGACCCGCAACTGCGCAACGACAAAGGCCATACGCCGCTGGCCGGCGCTGCCTTCAAAGGTGACCTGGCGATGGTCAAGCTGTTGATCGAACACGGCGCCGACGTCGAAGGCGCATCACCCGACGGCAAGACGGCACTGATGATGGCCGCCATGTTCAACCGCACCGAAATCGTCGAGTACCTCATCAGCCAAGGGGCCAACCCTCACGCCAGAGCCGCCAATGGCGCGACGCCGCTGGATGCCGCCGCCATGATGGGCGCCGCCGACACCCAGGCGCTGTTGAGCCGACTAGACCCCGCGTGACACCGGCACTGAATTGATGGCGACAGGCAATGCCGGTGAGCCTTTCAAGGCTTCTGCGGAACGATATCGAAGCCGATCTGGTTGTCGACGATGATCCGGTAGTTCAGCGTCTGCCCCGCCTCCACCTGCGCCAGCTTCTCGCGACGCAGGCTCAGCTTTCCGCAAAGGGTATCGTCCATCGGATCGACGCCAATACTGACAATGCGCTGGCCAGCCGGCACCTGCAGGCGAACCTCCTCGCCGACATGTACCCGCGCGGCCAACTCGCGATCGATCATCAGGGCGATATAGCAACCACCGCCGCGCCAGCCGAAATCTCGCGTCACCACCACCTCTCCGGCGCCCTGCAGCGGCTCCTGATAAGCCAGCACCCGATCCGCAGGTACCGGCACCACATCCTCCGGATCGGCGTGCCAAGAGGAACAGGCCGTCAGCGACAGCAGCGAAGTAAGAGCAAGGATCAGACGCATAGACACTCCTTCAGGGACGCTGCGCAGAAACGCAGCGTTGCCTGAGAGGTTTTAGCAGACTGCGTGCCTCGACGCACCCTGGCAACGCTGCATCCGCTCGGGGTCGCCGTCGACTGGCTATTGATCTTGCGGTTAACCGCCACGATGGGCGACAGTCTCGGCATGCCGCAACCTTCCAACCAAGGCGGTCCCAGATGAACAGCAATACATAGGAGCGCACCCAGCCACGCTTCTGGCGCGACGCCGACCTGCCCTTCATCGAGGCCCGTGCGGTGGAGGATGGACGCAAGGTCTGTTACGCACCGCATTGCCATGAGACCTTTTCGATTGGCGCGATCACAGCCGGTTGCAGCACTTATTTCAACGGCGATGCGCGCGAGCGGCTCGACCGGGGCGCAGTGGTGATCATCAATCCGCAGACCGTACACGCCTGCAATCCCATCGACGGTCAGCCTTGGTCCTACCTGATGTTCTATGTGGATGCAGCCTGGCTCGGCAAGCTGCAGAACGAGTTAGGTGCGAGCGGCGATGAGACCTTCACGCCGTACTCACCAATCCTCAGCCGAGATTGCGCGCTATACGACCGTCTGACCCGGTTCCACGCGACGCTGCTTGATCCGCAGATCGAAACGCTGCACAAGCAGAGCGTTGCCATCGAGTTCTTCAGCCTGCTTCAGCAGACATTGAGTCCTGGCCCCGCGCTATCGAACACCGAGCCGCTACGGCAGCTGCAGGATGCTGCCGATTACATCGCCGATCACTGCACTCAGGCACTACGGCTGGAGGACATTTGCCTGGCTGCGGGGCTGTCGCCGTCCTACCTGATCCGCGCCTTCAAACAGCACTACGGCATCACGCCCTACGCCTACCTGCTCAATCGGCGCATCCAGCGCAGCCAGCACTGGCTAAAGCAGGATCGGGATCTGACCGAGGTGGCGCTGGCGGCGGGTTTTGCCGATCAGGCGCATTTTCAGCGCACCTTCAAGCGCCAGCTGGCGGCGACGCCTGGACAATATCGCGACCGCTCAACCCGCCAGTAGGTAGAGCGCACTGCCAGCCAGCAGCAGCGCCATCGTTCGGTTCAGCCAGCGCACCCGTGCGGCCTGCTGCAGATGGCGGCTCAGGCAAGCCCCCGCCCAGGCCCAGCAAGCGATAGAGGCGTAGCAGATCAAGAAGTACAGACCGGCGAACGACCACACTCGCAGCAGGTTGCCATCCGCCGCGAACAACCCCATTCCCGACACCGATGCCAGCCACGCCTTGGGATTGAGCCACTGCATCAACAGGCCTTCCAGCACCGATGGCCCGCCGCGCCCCTGATCCGGTTCGAGCCGACCGTCATCAGCCGCCAGACGCCAGGCCATGTACAGCAGAAAGGCCACGCCTCACCACTGGATCACCCGCATAAGCCCCGGGGCGCTTTCCATCAGCTGGTACAGGCCAAGCCCAATCAGTAGCAGCAACAGCGTAAAGCCGAGGGTCGCGCCCGAAATGTGCCGCAGGCTCGCGCGAAAGCCAAAGCGTGCGCCGCAGTTCAGTGCCACGAGATTGACCGGGCCCGGCGTGATAGAAGACGCCAGAGCGAAGACGGCCATGGAAAGGTAGGGGTCCATAAGCTCTGCTTCGATTGATTGACTGGAAGCATGCTAGACGCCGGAGAGCTGCAGGTATTGAAGGAAATTACCTTTTGCCGCCGCGTTGGTTTGTGCCGACACTCGGCGTGTCGTATCGCACCTTGCAAGGGCAGCGCAAGTCAGCGTTTAGCTTGGCTGGCCAGAGCCATCGACACCCTGGATATCCGGATCGTCCGGCAGTACCTCCGGCTCGCTGTCATCCTCCGGCTGTACCTGCTCATCGAAATCAGGGTCTTCATCAGCTTTCTTTTCGCCGGCATCGGTCAGGGTCGTTTGGGTTTCCTCTTCGGTTGTCGACGGGGTTGCCCCTGGCTGGTCCTGATGCTGTTTCATGGATGCCTCGCACTCAGCTGTGGTCCGTTGTGTTTGGAGGCAGTCCGGCGCGTAGCGTTCACCAGATTGGTTGCCAACGGTCCGGCGAAAGCGAGTTGAGTCATTTGCACCCATGCTTCGCCTGCTCCACACTGCCGCTTCACTTCACTGCAGTCGGAGATTTCATGCACCCTCTTACTCTTCAATCTCGCGCTGCCATCCTTGAAAACCCGAACGCACTCGAATGCACCCTCTATCGTGCTGACGAATACGACACGGAAGCGGAAGAACAGGACCTTGGCGACGCACGCATCCTGTTTCAGGGGCCGTTCCAGGCGCCTGCCGAATGGGATGCCAAGGATCGGGAAGATTATTTCGACGGCACTGCCGCCGAGGCCTTCGTCACCGCCCGCATTGCCTGCGAAGCCGCACCGGAATCTGGCGCAGCCTTTATCGCGGTGCCTGGGGACTACGCCGCCGTAACGGAGGCACCGGGCAAGATATCTATGTACTACGTCTGGGATTGTCTCAACGATGCTGAAGGCGAATACGTGTTGATCCGCGAGGAAGAAGACGCACTCTAAGCCTCCGTTATCAGGTGCTCTTTCCTGACACCCTCTCCCTCGGGGGGAGGGGGTGGGTGGGCGAAGCGCCCCGCAACGAATCAACCCGCAAACACCAGCAGGCCGTCAGCCAAAACAGTTGCCCCAGCCACCATCTTCCAAGAAAAGACGAAGGTTTTCGGCAGTTGTTAGCCGCCAGAGCGCGACGCCTACATAGCGTTGCCGCAGCACTTGCGTAGCGGGAAACCGACCCTGGGACATACGCTGCTGTCCACTGAGCACACCTTGTTCCCACCGCCATCGACAAAGAGGCATTCCATGCCGCCGCTCTCCAGCATATGGCAATCACCGGTCTCACGGATGAAGCTGGTCGCGGGTCTTCTGCTGCTGTTCGCCGCCCTGCTCTACACCTTGGCCACCATGATGGAGGGCCGGCACCCGGCCTGGGGGTATGTAGCCTCATTTGCCGAGGCCGCGATGGTTGGCGCCATCGCCGACTGGTTCGCCGTCACCGCGCTGTTCCGCCGACCGCTGGGCTTGCCCATTCCACATACGGCAATCATCCCGCGCAGCAAGGCACGCATCGGCGAGAATCTTTCGACCTTCATCACCACGCACTTTCTAGCCACGCCGTTGGTGTTGGCCAAGCTTGCCGAGCTGGACCTCGCCGGGCGTCTGGCGGGCTGGTTGCGCCATCCGGACAACGCCGAAGCCGTTGGTCGCCAGCTTACGGGCGTGGCGCATTTCGGCGTGTCCGCGCTGCACGATGAACGTGTGCGCAGCTTCGTCGAGGCCAAGGTCATCCACCGCCTACGCAAGTTCGATCTTGCCGCACCGCTGGCACAGGCGCTGGATGTGCTGACCAGCCAAGGCCGTCACCAGGCGCTACTCGACGAGCTGCTGATCCGTCTCGATTCGATCATGCAGGATCAGGAAACCCGCACCCTGATCGCCGACGCCATTGCCTCGGAAATCCGGACCCTGCGCTATCTCGGCCTGAGCAGGTCGGTGGGCGGCTGGTCGGCGAACAAGTTCGTCGACGGCCTGTCAGCGCTGATCGCCGAGATCGCCGCCGACCCGGAGCACCTGATCCGCCAGCACTTCGACGAGCATGTCAGCGAGTACATCGAGCGCCTCAAACATGACCCGTCATACGCGCTGGAAGTAGAACGAATCCTGGCGCAGCTGCTGGAGCACCCTGCCACTAGCACTTATTTTGAAAGCCTCTGGCAGGAACTCACCGAGTGGCTGGAGCAGGATCTGGCCAGCGGCGACCAGTCACGTATCGGTAAGCGCATCGTCAAACTGTCTGCCGGACTGGGCGATGCGCTCGCCGCCGACAGCGCCATGCGGGGCTGGATAAACGAGCAACTGATGGCCGCCGCGCCGACAATGCTGGAGCGCTACCGCGGACAGATCGGCCGTTACATCGCCGAAAGAGTGGAAAACTGGGAAAGTACCGAGCTGGTCCAGCAGCTGGAGCAGAGCGTCGGCAAGGACCTGCAGTTCATTCGCATCAACGGCACCCTGGTGGGCGGACTGGTCGGCCTGGTCCTGCACGCGCTGACGCAACTGGCCGGCGGCTGAGCCGCCAGCCACACACTCACATCGAGGCGGCAATCCGCTGCGCCAAGCGCTTCTGCAGCTTCTCCAGCTCGGCCTGGTCTGCCTGCTGCGCGGCATGCACGCCAACGCCTTGCCCGGCATAGCGCGGGACGATATGCATGTGGATGTGAAAGACCGTCTGCCCCGCCGGCGCGCCGTTGAACTGCGCCACCTGCACGCCGTCCGGCTGCAGCTCGTCGACGATCACCTGGGTAAGACGCTGCACCACCCTAATCATCTTGCACAACGCCTCGGGGTCCGCATCGAGCAGGTTGCAGGCAGCCGAGCGCTTGGGAATCACAAGGGTATGACCCAAGGATTGCGGAAACAGATCGAGGAAGGCGAGCACATCATCGTCCTCGTAGAGCTTGTAGCACGGGGCTTCCCCCCGAATGATCTTGGCGAAAATGTTCTGCGGATCGTAAGGCGCGGTCAGGCTCATCGATGGCTCCGTCGTGGGTTGGTTCATCCAGAACCATATACGCTCTGACGAAAAACCGACAGAAGCCGCAGCACGCCGACCGCCGCCAGCCTGGCGGAACATGCGCGCTTACCGAGCCTCTCATCCTCGACAGCCACAAAACGAACGAGGCCTCCATGCACGCTAGACGCTCCTCCATCGCCGCTGCCCTCGCGCTCGGCTTGTTCGCCCTTCCCGCCTTCGCTGCCGAACTCCAGCCCAGCGAGCTGCTCAAGCAGGCCGAAACGGAGCAGCCTGCCTACATCGAAACGCTGAAAGCACTGGTGGCGGTGGACACCGGCACCGGCCAGCAGCAGGGGCTCGCCAAGGTCAGCCAGATGCTGGTGGAACGCCTCCAAGCGCTGGGTGCAGAGGTCGCCACCACACCGGCAACGCCATCGGCGGGCGATAACATCATCGGCACACTGAAGGGCTCCGGCACTGCGAACTTCCTGCTGATGGTCCACTACGACACGGTCTTCGCCGAAGGTACCGCAGCTAAAAGACCGTTCCGCATGGATGACACTCGCGCCTACGGCCCGGGGGTGGCAGATGCCAAAGGCGGCGTGGCGATGATCCTGCATGCGATCAAGCTGCTACAGGACCAGCGGTTCGACGGTTTCGGCACCCTCACCGTGTTATTCAATCCAGATGAAGAAACGGGCTCGGCCGGCTCGAAAAACATCATTGCCGAACTCGCCCGCAAGCACGATTACGTTTTCTCCTACGAACCGCCAGACAGGGACGCCGTGACCACCGCCACCAATGGCATCAATGCCGTGATGCTGGAGGTGAAGGGCAAGTCTTCCCACGCAGGCTCGGCCCCGGAGGACGGTCGCAACGCCGTGATGGAGCTGGCGCATCAGCTCATTCAGCTCAAGGACCTGGGCGATCCAGACAAAGGCACCACGGTGAACTGGACCATGATCAATGGTGGCGAGAAGCGCAACATCATCCCGGCCAGCGCCACCGCTGAAGCCGATATGCGCTACTCGGACCTGAGCGAATACGACCGCGTCCTCGCCTATGCCCAGGGCATCATTAAGGACACGCTCATCGACGACACCACGGTGGAGTTGCGGATCGACAAGGGTCGCCCACCCCTGGCGAAAAATGACGGCTCGGATCAGCTGGCCGAAATGGCCCAAAAGCTCTACGGCGAAATCGGCAAGACCATCGAGCCCATCGCCATGCGCTTCGGCACCGATGCCGGTTACGCCTATGTGCCTGGCAGCGATAAACCAGCGGTGCTGGAAACCATGGGCGTGGTAGGCGCAGGCCTGCACGCCGACGACGAATATGTGGAGCTGTCGAGCATCGCGCCGCGGCTTTACCTGACGGTGGCGATGATCAAGACCCTGTCGGGCGGGAGTCAGTCCCGCTAGCCACAACGGCTCACACTGAATCATTCCTCCGCTGCTATCGGTTGGTTGGACAACCCTAGAGCAGCACCAGACTCAGTAGCCAGGTGGCGATCATTGCAACCACGCCCTGAATCAGGGTGGCCACGGTCTGCGCACGGTAGGCCGTGGAAACTTTCATACGGCTGAACTGCGAAACCACCCAGAAGAAACTGTCGTTGGCATGGGACACTGTCATGCCGCCCGCGCCGATGGCCATCACCGTCAGCACCCTGCCCATTTCACTGTCCAGCCCCAGACTGCCGAGCAATGGCGCGACCATCGCAGAGGTGGTGACCAGCGCGACGGTGGTGGAGCCCTGCGCCGTCTTCAACGCAGCAGAGACGATAAAGGGCATGAACAGACCGATACCCAGCGCCGACAGGCTCTGGCCGAGGTAGTCACCCAACGGCGTTATCTTCAGCATCGCGCCGAATGCACCGCCGGCGCCGGTGATCAGCAGGATCGGCGCCGCCGCGACGATACCGGCGGCCACCTGATCATGAAACTGCTGGCGCTTGTCCGCGCCATTGAGCAACGTGCAGGCGAAGCCGAGACCGATCAGCAGCGCAGCCACTGGCTGGCCAAGGAAGCTCAACACCGAAAACACCATGCCCTCCCCCAGCGGCCTGCCCGGCAAGGCGGCAATCGAACCGATGCAGATCAGCGCAATGGGAACGAAGATCGGCGCGAAGGCCTGCCAGGCGCTGGGCAGCACGCCGTAGCGGGCACGTAATGTCTCGAAATCGACATCCTCGGCGAGCAGCTCGCTGGGGGCTTCCTCCAGCAAATCCCGGTCATCCTGCTTGAGAAAGCGGTTGGCCCAGAAGAGTCCGGCCAGCGCAGCTACCGCCGACACCAGCAAGCCAACGGCAATCACCAGCCCCAACGAACCTTCCAGCCCCAGATTGCCCGCCGCGGCAATCGGGCCGGGCGTTGGCGGCACGAAGGTATGGGTGGCGTACAGGCCGGTGGCCAGTGCCACGCTCATTGCCACCACCGAAACCTTCATCCGCGCCGCCAGGGCATTCTTCAGCGAGTTGAGGATGACGTAGCCCGAATCGCAGAACACCGGGATCGATACCAGATAGCCGATGATTGACAGCGTCAGCGTGGGAAAGCGTTCGCCCAGAAGGCGGATCACGCTTTCGGCCATGGTGATGGCTGCCCCGGAGCGTTCGAGGATCACCCCGATGATGGTGCCCAGCGCAATGACGATTCCGATATAACCGAGGATGCCACCAAAGCCCGACGCTACTGTTTTGAGGATTTCCCCGGCCGGCACCTGATACGCGAACCCAGCAAGAATCGCGGCGGCCAGCAGCGCGAGGAAAGGATGCAGTTTCCAGCTCACCGTTGAATAGACGATGAAGGCTATCAGTACCAGCAGGATGAGGATCAGCAGCATATCGAACGCCTCAGGTCGTAATCCAGAACGCGACAGGTACCTAGGCCTGCGCTGCGTTGAGCATAGTGCAGCTCGCCGGTGACGCCCCGATCCATCGAAACGGCCCGCATGATTGTCGATACCACCTATCAGCCGCCACCAGCCAGTGCCGTTTACCCCCCCGCCTAGTGCCGGATGTTGATCTAGGGTTATGGATAGAACGCGTAGCGGGCGGCTGCCGCCTGCCTCGCGACATGAAAACTGGAGGTGCTTACATGGCAGGCATAAGGCCCTTCTTTTGGCTGCCTTGCGCGGCCCTTCACCAGTATTTGATACGGCATTCAACCATGCGCCTGCATCGCTTTCGGCCCAGGTTGTTCGGCACGATAATCTGCATGGCCGGCCTGTGCACCCCGGCTCAGGCACAGTTGACGGCGGAGGAATCCGATCCGAACAGGCTGGGATGGATGAAAGGTTTCCCTCCCCCGGCGGACAAACTGATCGGTCAGCCGGAATCGAACTACTTCAGTTTTCCCAAGCTGCGCTGGACGGTCTGTCATATGCGCGAGCTGTTGCCTACCTGCGAGGTTAGTCGGGGCCTGGGAGCGCCGGTGCCGCTGCCCCGGGCGCTGGTTAGCTCCATTGATTCGGTCCAGTTCACACCGCTTGGTGCAAGCGTGCCCATGACCTGGGAACAGTCGCTAGCGGCGAATTACACCGACGGCATCGTCGTGATGCACCAGGGCCATATCGTTTACGAGCGGTACTTTGGCTGCCTTGACGACCAGAGCCAACACGCCGCGATGTCGATGACCAAGTCGCTGACCGGGCTGCTGGCCGAAATACTGGTTACCGAAGGCAGGCTCGACGATCGAGCCAGAGTGGCAACGATCATCCCCGAGTTGGCTTCCAGCGCTTTCGGTGACGCCACCGTACGGCAGGTCATGGACATGACCACCGCGCTCGACTTCAGCGAAGACTACGACGATCCCCACTCGCAGATCTGGGCTTACAGCGCTGCTGCCAATCCACTGCCCAAGCCTGCTGACTACAAAGGGCCGGTCGGCTATTTCCAATACCTGCAAACCGTTAAAAAAAAGGGCGAGCATGGAGAAGCATTCGGCTACCGGACAGTCAATAGCGACACCCTGGGCTGGATCATTTCTCGGGTAACCGACAAGTCGGTCAACCAGCTGGTATCCGAACGTCTGTGGCAACCCATGGGCACCGAACAAGCCGCCTACTACACGGTTGACGCGCTGGGTATACCCTACGCAGGGGGTGGGCTGAGCGCCGGCCTGCGCGACATGGCCAGGGTCGGTCAGTTGATGCTGAATGAAGGCGAGTACGACGGAAAACGTCTATTCCCTGCTGAAGTCGTTCGCGTCATTCGCGCTGGGGGCGATAAGCAGGCGTTCGCGAAAGCAGGCTATAGCACGTTGCCGGGCGCCAGCTACAGAGCGATGTGGTGGGTTCTGCACAACGCCAACGGTGCTTTCACCGCGCGCGGCGTGCACGGGCAGAGCCTTTACATAGACCCGACAGCCGACATGGTCATAGCCCGGTTTGCATCCCACCCCTCCGCCAAGAATTCCGACAACGATCCAACCTCGCTGCCGGCCTATCAAGCGCTTGCCGACCATCTCATGAAAAGCGGGAAGCGCTAATTCAGAAGGGGTTACCTGCCAAGGGGAAGTGGTTCTCACCCAACCACATGATCGGCCAAGTCGGCTTGCCGACTATGATTTCCACGACGAAGGTGGCCTTAGGAAGCTCCGTTGACCCTGATCTCGCGGTAGGCGTCTGGTATCCCGGCGCTTTCGTTTTTTGCCAATGCCATGTCGATTTGCTCTTCGCCCGCTCGACCAATGAGCAGAGCCAGCGGACATCGTGCAGATCCGTCTGGGCTCATTCATCCATTCGAATAAGGAGTCAGGCGATGCGTTTCATGGTGATGATCAAGGCCAGCCGTGACACCGAAGCGGGAGTCATGCCCAGCGAGGAAGTACTCTCGGCCATGGGCCAGTACAACGAAGAGCTGGCCAACGCCGGCGTTTTGCTTGGCGGCGAAGGCCTGCATCCCAGCAGCAAGGGCGCACGCGTCAGGTTTAACAATGGCCAATGTACCGTTCTGGACGGCCCCTTTGCCGAGACCAAGGAGCTGGTGGCCGGTTACTGGTTAATGCAGACCGGGTCGTTGCAAGAAACTATCGAATGGGTCAAGCGCTGTCCGAGTTCAGCCATTGGCGAGTCGGAAATCGAAATCCGAAAAGTATTCGAAGCCGAGGATTTCGGCGCCGAACTCACTCCCGAACTGCGCGAACAGGAAGAGCGCCTGCGTGCGCAAATCACCCACTGACATGAGAACACAACCATGCAGATTTCCACCTACCTCACCTTCGATGGCCAAGCCCGCGACGCCTTCACTTTCTACCAGCAGGTCCTGGGCGGCGCTCTGGAGACGATGACTTTCGCCCAGGCGCCAGAGCCCGAACACTTTCCCGCCGAATACCGCGACCGGGTCATGCACACCTGCCTGACCCTGGAGGATCACTGCCTGATGGCCTCCGACACGCTGCCCGGCGAGTTCTGCGGCGGTGCGTCCTATGAGGGCATCAAGGGTTGCTCAATCAGCCTTCACCCTGAGAGCGTTGCAGAGGGTGAACGTCTGTTCAACGCGCTTGCGGAGGGCGGGCAGATCGTCATGCCGATGGAAAAAACCTTCTGGGCCGAGCGCTTTGGCATGCTGACCGACCGCTTCGGCGTGTCCTGGATGGTCAACTGCGCGCAACCTTGACCCGCGGTGTGCGCAGCAGGTCCATGTCCAGTGTGGTGTGCCCTGCGCCATACTGGCGCGCAACAACACTGGAGCGAAAACGTGGACCTGCTATTTCTCGGCACCTCGTCAGGCACCCCGACCAAGGCCCGTAACGTCAGCGGGCTGGCACTGCTGGAAGACACCGGCAAGGCCTGGTACCTGATCGATTGCGGCGAAGGCAGCCAGCATCGCCTGCTTCGCACGCCACTGTCGCTGCATGACTTGCGGGCGATCTTCATTACCCATGTGCACGGCGACCACTGCTACGGGCTGCCTGGCCTGCTCGCCAGCGCCGGCATGATGGGCCGCAAGGCTGCGCTGGATATCATCGCGCCCGAAGGCATCGAGGCCTGGGTGCGGGCGACGCTGCAAATGAGCCACAGCTGGCTGGGGTATGAGCTGAACTTCCATGCTGTCGAAACACTGAGCGAGTGGCGCAGCCCGAACATCCGCGTCGAAGCCACCGCCCTTTCCCACCGCGTGCCCAGCTATGGCTATCGCTTCACCGAAGCGCGCCCTGATCCGAAGCTTGCCATCGAGCGTCTGGAGCGCGACGGCATTGCGCGCGGCCCGCTCTGGGGCCAGCTGGCGCGCGGTTTCGATGTAGAGCATGAAGGCCGCACGCTGCGCAGCGAGGACTACCTCGACTTCGCCCGCCCGCCACGGCGCATCGTCATCGGCGGCGACAACGATCGCCCCGAGCTGCTGGCCGAGGCCTGCTCGGGCGCCCAGGTACTGGTTCATGAAGCCACCTATACCCAGGCCATAGCGAGCGGCCCACGTAATGACTTTGGTCACAGCACCGCTGCCGCTGTGGCCGCGTTCGCCGAGCAGGCCGACGTGCCCAATCTGGTGCTGACGCATTTCAGCGCGCGCTATCAGAGCGGGCCTGCGCGGGGACCTTCCATCGAAGATATCCGCACAGAAGCGCTTCGCCACTACAACGGCAAACTGGTGCTCGCCGAAGACCTTATGCGGCTACACCTGGACAAGTGGGGAGCAATGCAGAGGATCGAGCGCTTCACGCCAGGTGCGCAAAACGCAACCATCGACGTGGCCCCTTAACCGTTACCAGACGCGCCGGGACAGCATGGACCTTGACCCAACCCGGCAGCCGTTATGCGCTTGCCCTCCGCGCAAACGTTGCGGCGCTCGAAGCGGCGGCGGCGCGCTAACCATCCGTAGGGGGCAATCGCCTGGGTGCCAATCGAGCCGAGCGCCCAGGTAATCATCGACGTGAATCAGGGCTTGGGCAGATAACCCGGCAGCGCCTCTACCCGCTTCAGCCAGCTGGCAACGTGGCGGTATGGCGTAAGATCCACGCCGCCTTCAGGGGCCAGCGCCACGTACGGGTAGACCGCGCAATCGGCGATGGTTGGCCGCCCCATGGCCAGCCAGTCGTTACGCTCCAGGTGCTTGTCGAGCTGGGAGAGCACCTCGGCCGATTTCGCCAGCGCCGCCTCTTTATCCAATGCGTAACCGAACTTCTGCACCAGCCGCGCCGCACAGAGGCTGTGCTGAACCTCGTTGGCGGCGAAGGACAGCCACTGCACGATTTCCGCCTGCCCCAGGGGATGCGCTGGCCACCATGCCAGCCCGCCATAGGCACCCGCGAGGTAGACCAGAATCGCCTGCGAGTCGCGCACTGCGTACTTTCCGTCTTCCAGAACAGGCACCTGGCCCAAGGGGTTCAGGTCGGAAAACGGCGGTTTCTTGTGCGCCCCGCTCGCCAGATCCAGCGGCACCAGCTCCAGTTCTATGTTGGCCAGCGCAGCGAACAGCCGCACCTTGTAGCAGTTACCTGAGGCTTCCAGATCGTACAGTTTCATTTCTCTTCTCCATCAACGAGTTGGTTGAATTCAAGGACGTTACCGTCAGGGTCACGAATGAACAGCGCGACCCTCCTCGGGCCGATGTGATGCGGTCCTTCGGTGATGACGATTCCCTGCTCGCCCAACCAGGCCTCGAGTGCCTTGAGGTCGTCGACAATAAACGCCGGATGGGTCATGCCCGGTAGCTTCACCGGGGCATCCAGCAAAGCGTTGTGGGCATTGGGCATGCGCGTACCGTTGAAGATCAGGTTTATGCGAACGCCATCGGGACTGAGCATTTCGTTGGCCTCGAACAACGGAAAGCTCGCGCTTTCCACAAAACCGAGCGCCTGATAGAAAGACATTGCTCGCGGCTTGTCGCTGACGCGAATTCCGATATGGTCGTATGCCAAGATCCGAGCGGGGTTGGATTGTTGATTCATGTGGGAAACTCCGGGTGAAGACAGTCCCTGCAGTTTCAGCCGCCATGCGCATTTGACCTATGGTGCGCACCTGACAAGACCTATGCAGTAAACGCACATATAAGAAGGTGGCGATGGACAGGCTCAAGGCAATGGCCAACTTTGTTCGGATCGTCGACAGCGGCAGCCTGAGTGCGGCCGCCGACGCAACCGGCCAATCCGTTGCATCGCTGGTACGCTCGCTGGCGGCGCTTGAACGCCACCTCGGCGTGCGCTTGCTGAACCGCAGCACCCGGCGCATGGCCCTGACCGACGAGGGCGCGGAGTACCTCAGCTGGAGCCGGCGCGTGCTCGCCGACTTCGATGACATGGAGCAGCGCCTGGAAGCGCGGGATGGCATCGCCCGCGGCCTGCTGCGCATCACCGCGCCAGTGGAATTCGGCCAACGCTACGTCGCGCCGATCGTGAACACCTTTCTCAAGGAACACGGCGCCATGCGGGTCGAGCTGAGTCTGAACGATCAGGTGCTGCCGCTGCTCGACGAACGCCTGGATCTAGCCCTGCGCATCGGCCACCTCCCCGACTCCGCCATGGTGGCACGGCAGGTCGGGGCTACCCGACTCGTCACCTGCGCCAGCCCCGAGTACCTGCGTACCGCCACCGTCCTCGACCACCCAGCCTCACTGCGCGACCACGCCTGCATCACCTTCGCCGCCCATGGTCGGCGCTGGTACTACCGGCACAAGGGCAAAGAACTGGCCGAAGAAATTTCCCCGCGGCTGGTCTGCAATCAGATCCGCACCGCCACCCTGGCCTGCGTGCAAGGCGTAGGCGTTGCCCGGTTGGCGCACTATCAGGTAGCGGATGAGCTGGCCGACGGCCGCCTGGTGCGTATTCTCAGGGAGTTCGAACCGGCGGATCTACCGATTCAGCTGGTCTACCCGCACGGCTTGCAACTCTCGCCGCGGGTGAGGGCTTTTGTGGAGTGGGCATATCCGCAGCTGGAGAGGGTTACGCCGAATCCTGGGAAGGGTTGATGACGATGGCGACCTGAAGCGAGGCATCGGCCAATCGCTGTAGGGCGTAGCGACTCTCCACACCGATCAGCACCACCGCAGCTGCCGAGGTGAAACGACCGGTCTTTCTGCGGATCAATAACTACTCTTATGAACCTCTCGCCCAAGGGTAGAGTCGTGATCAACATTTCTCGCAGAACAGTGCTAGCAGGATTGGGTGCAGCCGCTTTGACCTCTGTCATTCCCGCGCTGGCCCGGCAATCGATGATGCCACCGGTTCGCATGGTCAAATCCAACGGCATCAACCTGGCGGTATACGAGGCCGGATCGGGCCCGGCGGTCGTCCTTCTGCACGGCTTTCCGGGGCTGGCCTTCACCTGGCGTCAGCAGATTCCAGCCTTAGCCGCCGCCGGCTATCGGGTGGTTGTTCCCGATCTGCGCGGTTACGGTCAAAGCGATGCGCCGCAAGCAGTCGAGGACTACGACATCGCGCACCTGACGGGCGATCTCGTCGGTCTGCTCGATGCACTTGAGATCGAAAAAGCCGTCTTCGTCGGCCATGACTGGGGCGGATTGCTGGCCTGGCAGATGCCGCTGCTGCATGAGCGACGGGTGGCTGGGGTAATCGCTGTCAATACGCCGTTCATTCCGCACTGGATGCTCTGGCTGCATCCCGACCTCGTTGCCGCCGCGTTACCGCAAGGCCGGACCTTCACAGCGGATCAGAGGGTCGATCCGGTCGCCCAGATGCGCGAGATATACAGTCCCGATATGTACGTCCTGATGTTCCAGGACGGGAAGACGGCCGATGACACCATGAACCGCAATCCGCAAGGGGCTTTGCGCAACGCGTACCGCAAGGATTTGATGACTGCCGCCGAGTGGAACCAGCTGCCGGCTGAGGTCGTGAACATGGAGTACTACGGCAAGCCGTTGCCCGCTCAGTTCCCCGGGAACGACGTTCTTGACGCTCAGGAACTGGGCTTCTACGCGAAGCACTTCGAGCTCACCGGCTTTACGCCGGCGATAAACTGGTACCGCAATCTTTCACGTAACTGGAAGGCGGGACTCGATATCGATCAGACCATCCGCGTCCCGTCCCTGATGATCTCCGCCCGCCACGACGTGGTGCTTCGACCCGGAATGGCGGACGGCATGAACGCCCATGTTCCGGATCTTGAACGCCACGTCATCGACGATTGCTGGCACTGGACACCCGAAGAAAAACCGCAAGAACTGAATCGCCTGGCCATCTCCTGGTTGAATAGACGCTTCCCGACAACCTAACCAAGGCCACCCTTCAGGTGAATTTGGCGGTAGGCAGCCTGGCATCATGCCGTTCGCGGAACGCGAAGAGGAAAACCAACAAAACGGCCAGAGAGAACCCTGCGGGAAACAGCCAGATGCCTTGCCAATCATGGGCAGCGTCTGTTGAAAAATAATCGGTGATCCGCCCCGCCACCCAGAAACCGATCAACATGCCAACGCCGTAAGTGGCCAGGGTTATCAGCCCCTGCGCCGAACTCTTGAAGTGCTCGCCGGCTTTGGCGTCGGTATAGATCTGCCCTGAAACGAAGAAGAAGTCGTAGCAGATGCCGTGCAGGGCGATGCCAGTGATCAGCATGAACATCAGATCCCCGCTGTTGCCGTAAGCAAACAGCACATAGCGCAGCGCCCAGGCCAGCATGCCCAACAGCAGCGTCTTCTTGATCCCGAAGCGCTGGATGAACAGCGGCAACAACAGCATGAACAGCACTTCGGATATCTGCCCCAGGGTCATCATGCCCGTGGGGTTGGCGACGCCAATCTCCGCCAGAAACGGGTTGGCGTTCTGATAATAGAAGGCCAGCGGAATACAGATCAGCACCGACGAGGCGAAGAAGATGGCGAAGCTGCGATCCTTCAGCAACTTCAGCGCGTCGAGCCCGAGCATCTGACCGAGGCCGCTCTGCTGACCGCTCCTGGCCAGCGGCGGCGTGCTGGGCAGGCTGAAGCTGTAAAGGCCCAGCAACAACGAAGCGACCGCGCACATCAGAAAGGTGTTGCGCAAGGCACCGGCCGCAATGGCGGTCTGTGAGTCCCAGGCAAACACGAAGCTGATCACCAGGCCGGCGATGATCCAGCCCACCGTGCCCCAAACCCGGATGCGCGAGAATTCGAGCGCCGGATCGCGCATCTGCCGGAAGGCCACGGAGTTCACCAGCGCCAGGGTCGGCATATAGAGAATCATGTAGGCCAGCACATAGGGGTAGAAGACGCTGAACTCCTCGCTGCGATACAGCATGTACAGCAGCAACGCGCCTGCGAGGTGGAGAATCGCGAGGATGCGCTCGGCATTGAAGTACCGGTCGGCAATGAGCCCAATGATGAAGGGAGCCAGAATCGCACCCCAGGACTGCGTCGCGAAGGCCATGCCGATCTGCCCGCCGTTGGCGCCCAACGTACTGCCAAGGAAAGTGCCGAGCGTGACGAACCAGCCGCCCCAGATAAAGAACTGGAGGAACATCATCAGGCTCAACCGTGCATTCAGAGTGCTCATGATCTTGTCCTTGTTTTAGTGCACATCGGTCAACGGGAAACGTCGCCCAGGCCAAGCAGTTCGCGGTTGCGCACCTCGCTTGCAGCCACTGCGGCGAAGTCGTCAAAGGCTTGGGTGGTTCGGTTTATCAGCTGTTGCTGGATGAAACGTGCGCCTTCCTCGGCGCCTTGTTCGGCGTCCTTCAGGCAGCACTCCCACTCCAGCACCGCCCAGCCCTCATAACCGTATTGGGTGAGCTTGCTGAATATCTGCTTGAAGTCGATCTGCCCGTCGCCCAGAGAGCGGAAGCGCCCAGGGCGGTCGATCCAGCTCTGATAGCCGCCGTAGACACCGGAGCGAGCGTTCGGGCGGAATTCGGCATCCTTTACGTGAAACATGCCGATGCGCTCGTGGTAACGGTCGATGAAACCGAGGTAGTCCATCTGCTGCAGCAGCAAATGGCTGGGGTCGTAAAGAATTCTGGCGCCTGGGTGGCCGCCTACAGCCTCGAGAAAGCGCTCGAAGGTGGCGCCGTCGTGCAGGTCCTCGCCGGGATGGATCTCGTAGCAGAGGTCGACGCCGACATCCTGGAATGCATCGAGAATCGGCCACCAGCGCCTGGCCAGCTCCTTGAAGCCCTCCTCCACCAGCCCTTGTGGTCGCTGCGGCCAGGGATACATATAGGGCCAGAGCAGAGCACCGGAAAAGGTCGCATGCGCCTTCAACCCGAGTCGCTGACTGGCACGTGCCGCGAGATGAAGCTGCTCAATGGCCCACTCGGTGCGTGCCTTGGGGTTGCCACGCAGCTGCACCGGGGCAAAGTCATCGAACAGATCATCGAACGCGGGATGCACCGCCACCAGCTGGCCCTGCAGATGCGAGGACAACTCGCTGATCTCGACGCCGGCCTCGCCGCAGATGCCCTTGAGTTCGTCGCAATAAGTCTGGCTTTCAGCGGCCAACCGCAAATCAAGGCACTGGGTGCCCAAGGTCGGCAGCTGAACGCCGCGAAAGCCTAGCGAGGCAGCCCATTGCGCCATGTTGGCGAGGTTATCGAACGGCGCTTCGGCAGATAGAAACTGCGCGAGAAAGATGCCTGGGCCGCGCGTGTTACCGGTGGTGCCTGGCTGCATGATTTCGCTCCTGTCAGTCGACGTCCGCCAACGGCGTCCATTTGCTTGCGCTGTGATGGCTGGCGATCACCGTCTCGATGAATTGCAGGCCGCGTAGCCCGACCTCGATGCCGGGAACCCCTTGGTTGGCAGCACCGCGAATGGCGTCAGCAAACTCGCTGTAGAGATTGGCCATCGCCTCGAAATAGCCTTCGGGATGACCGGCGGGTAAGCGCAGACGTCGTCGGGCTTCGCCGCACAACCAGGTCTGATCGACACCCGCGCGCAGGACGCGCATGGGCTCGCCGAGCGTTCGATGAATCAGGCTGTTGGGTTCTTCCTGACGCCATTCGAGCCCGCCTTTTTCGCCATAGAGGCGAATCCTCAGCGCGTTCTCTTCACCGGCACAGACCTGGCTGGCCAGCAGCACGCCGGTCGCACCTTCGGCTGTTTCGAACAACATGGCGCCGTCGTCGTCCAGTTGCCGGCCCTCCACATGCACCGCGAGGGTGGCGCAGACTCGGCGAATACGCTGGCCGCTAACAAACTCGGCAAGGCTGAATGCGTGGGTGCCGATATCCGCCATGCAGCCACTGGGCCCGGCCTGCTCCGGCTCGCCGCGCCAGCTGGCCTGTTTGCTGCCCAGCGCGGCCTTGTCCTCGCTGAGCCAGCCTTGCGGATACTCGACGAAGATCTTGCGCAACCGTCCGAGCGCACCGGAGCTGACCAGCTCTCGCGCCTGCCAGACCATCGGATAACCGAGATAGGTGTGTGCCAGGCCGTACAGCCGATCACCGCGCGCCAGTGTTTGCGCCACACGCCGAATCTCTTGAAGCGACCGCCCGGCAGGTTTTTCGGAAAACACATGAAAGCCCGCCTGCAACGCCGCCTCCGCGATCGGCGCATGCAGATGGTTGGGCGTGACGATCGCGATGAACTCCGCGCGCAGCTCCATCGGCAATCGACGTTCGTCGTCGAGCAGCTTCTGCCACGAGCCATAACAGCGTTCAGGCGATAAACCCAAGGCGTCGCAGGTGCGCCTGTTGTTCTCAGGATCTCGGCTGAACGCACCACAGACCAGTTCGATGCGCCCATCCAGACCCGCCGCTTGGCGATGCACCTGACCGATGAACGCACCTTCTCCGCCACCGATCATGCCCATGCGGACCTTTGCCTTGCGGGCTGAAACCATGGAAATCGCTCCAAGTCGTGTGCGGAAAGGATGCTGGACATCAACGATGTAACCGGTTACATCGTCATTCAATCTAGCAACGAAGGCCGTACTGTCAAATGGAAGAAGGCCGCTGAACGCCTGCTGCATGGCGTTGAAGTGATTAAAGGCCGCAACTGACCCTGACAAGCCGAACGCCGCCCGCCTCGGCGAACAGTAGATAGGTAGCCCTATAGGTAGCCCTATATGTGGCGCCACCGAAGGACCTCGCTTGCGCGCTGTGTTCGATAGGCACTGAAGCGCCCTGCGGTAAGCTAGCGGGCTTGTGTAAAAAGCTGAAAAAGTGAACTGCTCAGGCCACCATCCACCTGGGCAAAGCGCTCCGACCGGGGTTCCACGAGGTGTCATGTCAAACATTCGCAAGGTCGCCGAACTCGCCGGCGTGTCCGTCGCCACGGTGTCACGCACACTGAAAACACCGAACGTGGTCTCTCCGGATACCCGCGACAAAGTGCTCGCCGCCGTGGAACACGTCGGCTACCGGCCAAACCTGATGGCCGTTCAGTTTCGCTCACGCAAGACGCGCAACCTGGTGGTGCTGGTACCGGTGATCGCCAACGTATTCTTTGCCCGGGTCATCAGCGGCATCCAGGAAACGGCGCAAGCGTTCGGCTACCGCGTATTGCTGTGTAATACACTTGGCCGTGAAGAGGTGGAGATGGAGTACGCCGAACTCGTTCACGCGCATCAGGCCGACGGCGTGATCCAGCTCCGCGCCTTCAACCCTTTTGCAGATACCGGCGCACACGGCAAGGGTGTGCCACCGATGGTCAACGCGTGCGAAGTGCTCGATGACGCGCCCTGCCCGACCATCAGCCTGGACAACCGCGCCGCCGCTCGTGCGATGACTGAGCATCTGCTCAGCCTGGGGCACCGACGCATCGGTTTGATCAAGGGACCCCAGGGCAGCCCCTTGACCCGAGAACGCATCGCGGGTTACGAGGATGCGCTCCGTGATGCCGGCATCGAGCCGGACCCAAGCCTGCTTTGTCGCGGCAATTTCAGCCTGCAGTCAGGCTACGATGCCGCAACATTATTGCTCGCGCAGCCGAACCGCCCGACGGCGATCTTCTGCGAAAACGACGAAATGGCCATTGGCGCGATACACCGTATCCGCCAGGCCGGCCTGCATGTTCCGCAGCAGATATCCGTAGCGGGTTTCGATGACATATCGTTCGCAGCCTTTTGCGACCCGCCACTTACCACCATCGCCCAGCCAGCCGAAGACTTCGGCCGGCGTGCAGTGGAGATGATGGTTGCAGTGTCGGAGCACCAGCCCCTTGCTTCAAAGCACCTGGTGCTACCTTTCGAACTGGTGATACGCGCCAGCACCGCAGCCGCGCCAGCTAGTCGTTAGAGGCAAGTCTCGGCGTACGAGCGCAACCCACCTGAGTAGAGGTTTCTGCAGCCGCTTTTCTGAACAGGGCTGAGCCACAGCAGTATAATTTCGCGTTTGCCGTATGGCTAAGATTGGCCCCGGAGAAGTGATGGAATTTCATGTCTGGTTGCTGTTTCTGCTGACCTGTTGCGGCATCGCCCTGGTGCCGGGTCCCAATGCGTTCCTGGTCCTGACACACGGGGCCATTCACGGCAATCGTAAAACCCTGTCCACTATCGCCGGTGGCGTGATCGGGCTGACTGCGATGGTTGCCTTGTGCGCCCTTGGCTTAGGGGCACTCATCCAGGCTTCTGTCTCCCTGTTCACCGTATTGAAGGTCATCGGCGGTCTTTACCTGATTTGGCTGGGCATCAATCTCTGGCGGTCCGCTCCCCTGGCCATTGATCTTGCAGACGCTCCAAAAACCAGAAACAGCGCCCTATTCCAACAGGGGTTGCTGGCAGCAGCGTCGAATCCCAAAGCTCTCCTGCTATTCACGGCGTTCATCCCACCCTTTCTGGATCCGCAACAGAATCCGCTGGTGCAGGCACTGATAATTGCGCTGACCTATGCGGCAGTCGAGTTTGTAGTGGAATTTTTCGTTGCCTTCGCTGCCCATCAGGTAAGGCCCTGGCTGGCGAGATTGGGTCGTCGTTTCAACAAGATCTGTGGTGGTTTCTTCGTGCTTTTCGGAGCGGTTTTACCCTTTCGTTGAGATTTTTATTGGGCGTCACAGCTCAGGTCAGATGGGCAGAGGTTGTCTCAGCCCAATGGGTAGAAGGCGTTCGCAGCAGCAAGAAAACCGTTGCACGCTTACCCTGGGGCCAGATCTCAGCAGGAGCAAAGTATGAAAGCAGGTGTTCCGGAGTACTGGGTAAGCGAACACCCGCTGATACAGGACCTGATGGCACTGAAGGAAACCCTGTGGTTCAACCCTGCGGTGGCACCGGTAAGCGAGGCACTCGCGGACGTGGGGCTGAGCGAGATGGATGTTCGGGAGGCCAGCGCCAGGCTGACGCGCTTTGCTCCCTACATCGCCCGGGTCTTTCCGCAGACGCAACAGGCCGGTGGCATCATCGAATCACCCATCCGGGCCGTAGCCAAGATGCAGGCAGCGATGGCCCGGCGCTACGGCATTGATCTGCCCGGCCAGCTCTGGCTGAAGCTGGACAGCCACCTGCCGATTTCCGGCTCGATCAAGGCCCGGGGCGGCATCCATGAGGTGCTCAAACATGCCGAAGACCTCGCCCTGGGAGCCGGGCTGCTGAGCAGCCAGGATGATTACGCCAAGCTGGACCGGGAAGAGTTCCGGGCGTTTTTCCGCCGCTATCGGATCGCGGTGGGCTCCACCGGCAATCTGGGCATGTCGATCGGCATCATGAGCGCCACCCTCGGCTTCGAGGTGGCGGTTCACATGTCTGCGGATGCCCGGCAGTGGAAGAAGGATAAGCTTCGCTCCCATGGCGTCATGGTGGTGGAGCACAGGTCCGATTACAGCGTGGCCGTCGACGAAGGCAGAAGGCAGGCGGAGCAGGATCCTGACTGCCACTTCATTGATGATGAAAACTCCACCAGCCTTTTCCTCGGCTATGCGGTGGCAGCGGAAAGACTCAAGCCACAACTGGCCGAAGCAGGCCTGAGGGTGAATGCAGAGCACCCGCTGATCGTCTATCTACCCTGCGGAGTGGGTGGCGCTCCAGGCGGTGTCGCCTTCGGCCTGAAGCTGGCTTTCGGCGATGCGGTGCACTGCATCTTCGCCGAACCGACCCACTCGCCCTGCATGCTGCTGGGCGTCTATACCGGCCTGCATGATCAGGTCGCGGTACAGGACTTCGGTATCGACAACATCACTGGCGCCGATGGTCTCGCCGTCGGCCGCCCATCGGGCTTTGTCGGCAAGGCCATGCAGCGCCTGATCAACGGTTACTACACCATTACCGATGAAGAGCTTTACGCCCTGCTCGCGCTGCTGGAGCGCGAAGAAGGCATTCGTCTGGAGCCCTCGGCGCTGGCGGGAGTGCCGGGTATTGCGCGGATGCTGGAAAAAGGCCAGGCGCATTATTGGCAACGCGCCGGGTGCTCACCGCAGAGCCTGGCCGCGGCAACGCATCTAGCCTGGGCAACCGGTGGAAGCATGGTACCCGAAGAGGAAATGGCTGCTTATCTGGCAAAGGGCCGGGAGCTACTCGGGCCTAGGGCCTGACGGCGGAGACTGGGCCGCGGGGCCACGCTAACGCGCGCTGCTATAACGCGGCATTGGCTGAGCGAAAACGCGACAGGCCTGCTCTGCGGTCAAGAAGTCGTTGGCCATGCGTCTATGGTCGGTGATGGGGTAAGCGCTTGTGGCCGGAAGCGGTCGGTCGTGTCGGGCTGCATTAGCAATCGCTGCCAGTCGTGACCCGGTGCGGTTGCCTAACAGCGTCACGTCGACCCTCGGCAGGATATGGCGAGCCGGCTTGTGCTTATGTTCTTCGCGTCGAATGAGTGCCAAGCGTGAGGATGACGATGGCTGCAGCCTGAAGAATGGCGGCGAAACCGAATAGCAGCCCCGCAGGCGCAGACCCATCGGCGAGCGATTTCAGCACTCCGAACAGTGCCGGGGCGAATGCATAGCAGCCTTGCGACGTCGCTACAATCAGGGTGATCACGCGCTGGGTTTGATCCCGGGGAAATTCAATCTGGGCAATGAGCGGAGGCAGCGACGTAGCGTTGCCTATGCCCGCGCCGAACATGACGATGCCTACCCAAACCATGGAAGGATGTATATCCAGCCCCGACATCATCAGGCAGCCTACCAGCTGACATGCGTAGCAGATGCACGCAACTGTTCGACGGTTGGCGTTAACCGGCATGAGCCTGCTGACGAGCGCTCTTCCTGCGATTGCGCTGCCTGTTGCCAATCCCATCGCAAGGCCAGCCTGCTGCTCGGTGAGTGCAGGGACTAGGAGCAGAAAAATATGTGCGATCAGTCCGATCTGCGCAAACAGCCCCAACGACATCCCGATCGCCAGAGTGACGAATTGGGGATTACTCAACAGGGGTTTCGTCGATGTGGGCGAAAGAGTAACCGGCTCGGCAGGCCTGACCTTGACTCCATCCGCATGCTGCCCGAGATCCTCTGGATAAATACCGAAAACCCTTAGCGAGAGAAACGCGGTGACGCTGATCGTCAGCACGCCTATCAGCAATGCTGCCTGCGGAAAGCCCAAACAATTGATCAGATAGACCCACGCAAACGAGAAAACTACGCCACCGACACTTGCGCCGTTATAGGCCATCGCCAGCGCGGCAGGACGCATGGTGACGAACCATGGCGCGATGATGGCGTTGATTGCCGCTGCGCCCAATGTGACCCATCCCAGTCCACTTAGTGTTGCCGCGATAAACAGCTGGCTAGGCTCAGCCGCAATCGACCAGCCATACACGCCCAGGCAAAGCAGCACAGATCCCAGCGTAGTGATCCGAGGGAGACCAAAGCGTTTGTACAACCTGGGAAGGTTCACAACCACCAGCGTGCCAGAGAGAAAATGCACGGTAACGGCGGCAGAACACAGCTGCACGGTCCAGTCAGTTCTTTGAATTACGTAGTACAAAAATATCGGAGGACCGTAGAAGCCGATTCCCCACCCGAACAGCGCTGTTGCAAATGCCGCTGCCACGACCTTCCTGCCAAAAAAGGATTGGTTCATTCTGACTCCGTCCACGTGATCCGAACCTGACTATGCTGAAGGTGACACCGGAACACTTCGGAGAAGGCCGAACTATGCATGTAGAAACCGCCGATACTTACCTCGCCGCGGTAGCAGGCGCAATCGCAGATCCGGCTCGGTCACGGATGCTGTGTAGCCTGCTGGATGGACATGCTCGTACTGCGACCGAGCTGGCAGCCATTGCCGAGATTGGCGCCTCCACCGCCAGCGGTCACTTCGCCCGCCTTCGTGAACAGGGGCTCGTTGAACTCCTGGTGCAAGGCAGGCACCGCTATTACAGGGTGGCCAGCACTCAGGTAGCCCATGTTCTGGAGGCGCTGCTATCGCTGTCTGAGGGCTCCGCCGCTGCGTTCAGGCCCTCGACCCCTAACGCCTTGAGGCATGCAAGAACCTGTTACGACCATTGCGCGGGAGAAGTTGCTGTCAGGCTTCATGATGTGCTCCTTGAAGCGAGTTGGATCCAGGCGCAGGACAACGACTACAAGCTAACCGAAATAGGAACTGACGCATTGATGCGGCTGGGGATGGATATCGATGCTATGCGCCGGCAACGCCGGCGCCTGGCGTATCCGTGCATGGATTGGAGCGAGAGATCACCGCATGTGGGTGGCGCGTTGGGCGCGGCGCTATTGCAGCTGATGCTGAAAAGAGGCTGGGTCAGCCGCCACCTGGACTCCAGAGCGCTGACTGTGACGCCTAAAGGGGTCGCAGGATTATTGAGGAGTTTTGGTGTTGCTGGCAAAAGGCCGATGTGAGCATTGCCATGGCAGAGGCACTCATGATCGCCCGTGGGCTAGTGCTTGCCATCCGTACGACCGATAACGGCCGGGGCTTCGACGTGGATGACGTACTGACCGCTGACACAGGCGTCGGCATGAGCAGCATGCGGATGCGTATCGAGCGCATGGGGGGGCAATTGCGGATCGAGTCCCGCCCCGGCGAAACGCTGCTGACGGCAACTATTCGTGGCGAGCCGGGGCAAGGGTAATGCGTGCGCACTGGTGTGCCTGAAGCACTCGGGCAAAGGCTTCCGGCGT
>Ga0233369_1000011_pt1 | contig 127437 bp, 126 predicted proteins | sample ElkDunMinimDraft_26_FD_191537 | JGI IMG/M metagenome (GOLD analysis project Ga0233369, IMG submission 191537) | Fecal eukaryotic communites from dung pellets of Tule Elk in California, USA - Elk Dung D16 | ecosystem: Host-associated > Mammals > Digestive system > Large intestine > Fecal... | reverse complement strand
GCGCGCGTCCATCCGCACTTCCGAGCGGATGTCGCCGCCGGCCACGCCGAAGTTCAGCGGCACCAGGCGCACCAGGCCCGATTCCATCAGCAGGTGCGCGTCCATGTCGTCGAGCGGCAGCTTGGCAATGATGCGCTGCGCGCGCAGGCGCACGTCCGCGTCCATCGAGCGCAGCTTGGCCGGGTCGTAGGGGCGCGAGGGCAGGAGCTTGCCCTGTGCGTCCTGGCGCCGCGCCGCCGCCACCAGTTCCGGGTCCAGCGGCTCGCCTTCGGGATCGGGCGTGCCACCGACGAAGCCGGCCAGGTCGTCGAAGTCCAGGCGCTTGGAGACGAGGTCGGCCTTGAAGAAGTTCCGCTCGCCGGTGGTGACCGCGGCCGAGCCGGCCAGGTCGCTCTGGCCGACCTTGCCGGCGAAGTCGTCGTAGTGCCAGGTGTTGCCGTCGCGGGTCAGCCGGCCGTCGATCGAATAGGGTGGCGTGTCGGGCATGGCCAGGCCCAGCAGCGGATACAGGTGCGCCAGGTTGCGCCCCGACAGGGCGAACTGCAGGTCGAAATCTCGCAACCGGAACGGGTCGGTCATGGTGCCGCGCGCTCGCGCTGCAGTGGTGCCGGCCGTGGCGCGCAGGTCCATGCGGTAGGGACGGTCGGTGTCCTGCAGTTCCAGCGGCGATTCGGTCGTGCCCTCCAGGCTGAAGCGGTTGCCGCTCCAGCGACCGCCGCCCTCCAGCGCAATGGGCGGGGCCGCGCCGGGACGGTCGGATTCACGGCTCGCCAGGGCGATGTCGATCTCGGTATCGGTCCGGGCGTCCTGGAAGCGCAGCCGGCCCTGGTCCACCCACAGGCGACGCAGCCGCAGCGGCTCGCCGCCATCGTCCTCGGAGCCGAAGTCCCAGTTGCCCGGCGACCCGTCGGGCCCGGTTTCCAGCCAGACGTCCGGCCGTACCAGGCGCAGTTCCGGCAGCCTCACGCGACCGAGCAGCAGGGGCCAGAACTCGACCTGCAGCACCAGCCGGTCGGCGGTCGCCATGTCCGGCTGCTTGGACCAGTCGGCATTGCCCAGCCGCAGCTGGTCCAGGGTCACCGTGGTGACGCGGCCCAGGTCCACGTCCAGGTCGCCACCGATGCGGAACTCGCGGCCGGTGCGGGCCTCGACCAGGCGCTCGACCGGGCGGCGGAACCAGTTCCAGTCCCACAGCAGGATCAGCAGCACGATGGCCAGGGCGATCACGCCCAGCACGATGCCGGTGCGGCGCGACGGGCGTCGCCCGCGCATCCGCCGGTACCAGGGGGCGTGGGCAGGAGGTGTGCTGGGAGCGGCGGCGTTGGGCATGGCGGAAGGTTCGCGCCCCGCATGTCATCCGCGCGCGAACGAGTGGGCCGCGTTCAGTTTTGCCAGGCGGGTGTCGTCACGGTACCGGCACCACCTGTTCGAACACCGCGACGTAGTGGCAGACGCTGCCGGCGATGCAGAACAGGTGCCAGATCGCATGCGCATAGGGCAGCGATTCGCGGTGGTAGAAGAACGTCCCGAGGGTGTAGAACACGCCGCCGGCCACCAGCCAGCCGAGCGTCCAAGGGTCGAGATGGGCCATCACCGGTTTGATCGCGACCAGCACCAGCCAGCCCATCGCCACGTAGATCAGGGTGGACAGGCGCTTGAAACGGCCGGTGTAGAACAACTTGAACACCACGCCGGCCAGGGCCAGGGTCCAGATGGCGGCGAACAGGCTCCAGCCCCAGGGTCCGCGCAGGCCGATCAGGGTGAAAGGCGTATAGGTGCCCGCGATCAGCAGGTAGATCGCGCAGTGGTCGAAGATCTTGAGCCGGCCCTTGACCGCCGGATGCTGGACGGCGTGGTAGAGGGTGGAGGCCAGGTACAGCAGCAGCAGGGTGACGCCGAACACGATGGCCGCGCCCAGCTGCCAGGCATCGCCGTAGATCGCAGCCAGGGTGATCAGCACCGCGCCGCCGGCGAGGGCGGCGGCGGCGCCCACGCCGTGGGTCAGCGCGCTGGCCAGTTCGTCGCGCATGGTCGCGAGGCGCTCGGCACGCCGGCGCCCCGGGGGTTCGCGCAGTTCGCTGCGGAAGGTGGTCACGTCCATACGTTACCGCATCGAGGGTTCACGCGATGTTGCCGGCGCGCGAGCGCGCCGGCCGCTCAGCTCACTCGGCGGCGCGGGTGTGCGCGTGCTCGCGGGTGGCCAGGAACCGCACCGCCGGCGAGCGCTCCTGGGCCAGCTGCAGGTTGACCCGGGTGGGCGCCAGGTAGACCAGTTCGCCGGCCGCGTCGATCGCCAGGTTCAGGGCGTTCTTGTCGCGGAACTCCTCGAGCTTCTTCTCGTCCCCGCACTGCACCCAGCGTGCCGTGGCGACCTGCACCGGCTCGAAGATCGCGTCCACGCCGTACTCGTCCTTGAGCCGGTAGGCGACCACGTCGAACTGCAGCACGCCCACCGCGCCCAGGATCAGGTCGTTGCTCATCAGCGGGCGGAAGAACTGGGTGGCGCCTTCCTCCGACAGCTGGGCCAGGCCCTTCTGCAGCTGCTTGAGCTTGAGCGGATCCTTCAGCCGCGCCCGGCGGAACAGTTCCGGGGCGAAGTTGGGGATGCCGGTGAAGCTCAGCGCCTCGCCCTCGGTGAAGGTGTCGCCGATGGAGATGGTGCCGTGGTTGTGGATGCCGATCACATCGCCCGGCCAGGCCTCGGCGGCGATCTCGCGGTCGGAGGCCATGAAGGTGAGCGCGTTGGCCAGCTTCACTTCCTTGCCGCTGCGTACGTGGAAGGCCTTCATGCCGGCGCTGAAGCGGCCCGAGCACACGCGCATGAACGCCACCCGGTCGCGGTGCTGCGGGTCCATGTTGGCCTGGATCTTGAACACGAAGCCGGTGAGCCGGTCTTCCTGTGGGGAGACATCGCGGCCGGTGGTCGCGCGCGGGCGCGGCGAAGGCGCGTGTTCGACGAAGAAGTCCAGCAGCGGCTGCACGCCGAAGTTGTTCACGCCCGAGCCGAAGAACACCGGCGTCTGCTTGCCCTCGAGGTAGGCCTGCTTGTCGAAGGAATGGCTGGCGCCCTGCACCAGTTCCAGTTCCTCGCGCAGGCTGGCCAGCATCTGGCTGCCGATCCGCTCCTCCAGCCCCGGCGCGTCGAGCGAGGGGAAGATCGTCGAGTCCTGGCGGGTGAAGTTGCGGCCCTGCTCGTACAGGTGCACCTCGCCGCTGATCAGGTGGACCACGCCCTTCAGGCGCTGGCCCATGCCGATCGGCCAGGTCACCGGCGCGCACTGGATGCCCAGCACGCTCTCGACCTCGTCCAGCAGGTCGATCGGGTCCTTGCCCTCGCGGTCGAGCTTGTTGATGAAGGTCATGATCGGCGTGTCGCGCATGCGGCACACCTCCATGAGCTTGATCGTGCGCTCCTCCACGCCCTTGGCCACGTCGATCACCATCAGCGCCGAGTCCACCGCGGTGAGCACGCGGTAGGTGTCCTCGCCGAAGTCGGCGTGGCCGGGGGTGTCGAGCAGGTTGACGATGCGGCCCTCGTAGGGGAACTGCATCACCGAGCTGGTCACCGAGATGCCGCGCTCCTTCTCCAGCGCCATCCAGTCGGAGGTGGCGTGGCGCGTGGTCTTGCGCGACTTCACCGAGCCGGCCATCTGGATCGCGCCTCCGAACAGCAACAGCTTTTCGGTCAGCGTGGTCTTGCCCGCGTCGGGGTGGGAGATGATGGCGAAGGTGCGCCGGCGTGCGGCTTCTGTGGAAACGTCAGGCATGGCGATACCCGCCGCGCTGGCGCCGGGAGGTCTTTGGGAAGCCGGAAATTATACGGGCCGCGCGGCCCGGGCGCTGCAGCCGCCTGAAGCGGGCCGCGGCCGGCTTGCGTCACGGGGTTTGCCGGCCTCAGCCGCCCGGGGCGGCGGGAGCGAAGCGCAGGATCCCCTGCGGGCCGAACATGCGGAACGGCAGCGACTCCAGGCGCATCCCGCGGTTGGCCTGGAGCACGAAATGCAGGTGCGGGGCGGTGCTCAGCCCGGTGTTGCCCGAGCGCCCGATCGGCTGGCCGCGGCGCACCTGCTGGCCCACGCGCGCCAGCACGCCGCCGGGCTGGAGGTGGGCGTACAGGGCCATGGTGCCGTCCTCGTGCAGGATGCGGACGAAGTTGGCGCGCTCACGCTGCAGATCCGGGTCCTCGTCGGGGCCGGCCTCGAGGAAGCCGGCCTCGGCCTGCAGCACGATGCCGTCGCGGGCCGCGACCACCGGCGTGCCCTCGGGCGCGGCGAAGTCCACCGCGTGGCGGTTCTCGGCATCCTGGTGGCTGAATCCGCCGCCCCAGGCCTGCTGGATGCGCAGCGGCGCCGACGGCAGCGGGTAGGCGTACTCGACATCGCGCGGGCGCGCGCTGGGCGAACCGGGGACGGCGCGCACCTGCAGCCTGGGGTGGCCGGCGCGGATCCTCGCGAGCAGGGCGGCGCCGTGCGGCGCGACCGTGGCCCGGCTGGGCAGGGGCGGGTCGGCGTCCACGGGGCTGGGCGGGTCGGCGAGCAGCATCACCTCGATCGGGCCGGGCAGCAGGTTGTCGACGATGGCCAGGGTGGCGTCGTCGCCCGGCTGCAACCGCAACCGGGCGACGGGCGCCGGTTCGGCCTGGGCGTCGATGCGCTGCGCGGCCTCCGGCACGGCGTCCGCGTCGAGGTGGTCGGCGTAGTGCGCGCGGCCCTGGGCGTCGGTCCAGCGGTAGAGGGTCGAGGCCGGGCTGGCGGCTGTCGCCAGCGCCAGCGGCAGCAGCCAGGCGCCGCGCAGCCGCCGGTTCACGGCGCGCAGGCCGGGTCCAGGTCGAGCGCGCGCACCAGGTCGCGCAGGTCGAACGCGGCCACCGCGCGGTCGCTGTGCACCGCGAACAGGGCGCCGCCCGGGAAGCGCGGGGTCGGCGGGGCGTGCAGCGCCACGCCGTCGGTCCAGGCGGTGGTCTGTCCCTGGAAGGCGCCGCGCGGGCGCAGGTCGATCCGGTCGAACACGCGGAACACGGTCAGCGGCCGCAGCTGGTCGGCGACGATCCAGTAGCCGCTGTCGGCGGTGCAGGCCCACAGCGCGATGCCCTCGGGCTCGGCCAGGAAGGTGCCCGGCCCAAGGCCGCCGCCGGTGAACCGGCCCTGCAGCGTGTACTCGCGCAGCGCCGTGCCGTGGCGCGCGTCCTCGTCGGCGACCAGCAGGCGTCCGTGCAGCGGATCGCCCGCCAGGGATTCGACGATGCGCAGCGCGGTGTCCTCGCGGGTGTCGCCGAACGACCCCAGGTGGCGCGCGACCGGGCGCGCGTCGCCCGCGAAGTCGATGCGGAAGCGGCGCACGCGCTGGTCCAGTTGCGGCAGGGGCGGCACGGTCTTGAAGTCCGCGCCTTCCATGAAGCTGTCGGTCACGTAGACATCCAGCCCGCCGTGGTCGGCCTCGTGGGCCCACAGGCCGTAGGGGCTGCGCAGCAGGCCCTCGCCGAACGTGCCCAGCGGCTGGAAATCCGGCAGCGAGAGCATCTGCACGCGGCCGTTGTCGCGCTCGGACACCAGCAGCAGGTCGCCGTACACGAACACCCCGTTGGGGCGCATGAACTGGCCCGGCCCCTGGCCGCGGCCGCCGACGCTGCGCAGCTGCTCGCCACTGTCGGCGTCGAACACCACCAGTTCGTGGCTGTTCTTGGCGGTGGCGACCAGCCAGGTGCCGCCGTCCTCGGTCGGCCAGGTGGCCAGCGAGTCGAGCTCGTCCTCGGGATTCTCCAGGGTGACGTAGCGCTCGGCGACGGTGACCGGCGGGGCCGGCAGCGGGGCAAGTGGCGGCGACGGCGCGGGTTTCGGTGCAGGGATCGACGCGCAGGCGGCCACCAGCAGGATGGCCGTGAGGGAGAGGGTCAGTCGCATCCGGGGATTATCGCCGCTGGCGCGCCGCGATTCATCTATCGCTTCATCGGTATGAAGCGATTGACAAGCCGGATCGGGGCTGTCAATCTCGGCCCATCCATCGAGACCGGCTGAGGGACAGGCCCGAAGAAGCCGGGGCAACCTGATGGAGGCGGCCACAGGCCGGCTCCGTCGCGGTGCCAAGTCCTGCGGGGACCTGAGCGTCCACCGGAAGATGGTTGCGCATGCCCCGCCCAGGGTGGATGCGCATCTGGCCGGCACTGCCGGCCGCTTCCGACCCCCGCGTGCCTCGCTGGCCATCCTTCTTCCGGATTGCGCCATGGGTCTTGCCTCCGCCGCCGTCGTTCCGCAAGCCACGTCTCCCGTGGACACGCCTGTCGCCCTCCCGGGCACGGCGCGCCGGGGCGTGCTCGAAGTCCCGCTGCAGCTGCGCCATGCCGGGCCGCGAACGGTCCGCATCGGCTGGGAAATCGACGGGCCGGAAGACGCTCCGGTCGTGCTGGTGGCAGGCGGCATCTCCGCGCACCGCCATATCGCGCCCAATGCCAGCTTCCCCGAGGCCGGCTGGGCCGGCGACCTGGTCGGCGCGGGCCGCAGCCTCGATCCGGCGCGCTGGCGGGTGCTGGGCCTGGACTACCTGGGTGCCGACGGCCGCATCGACGCGCCGATCGACACCGCCGACCAGGCCGATGCCGTCGCGGCGCTGCTTCACGCGCTGGCGATCGGACGCCTGCACGCCTTCGTCGGCTATTCGTACGGCGCCCTGGTGGGGCTGCAGTTCGCCGTGCGCCATCGCGAGCGGCTGCGGCAGCTGGTCGCGGTCAGCGGCGCGCATCGCGCGCATCCCTATGCCGCGGCCTGGCGCGCGCTGCAGCGCAAGGCCGTGGCGCTGGGGCAGCTGCAGTGCGCGGACGTGCAGGGGCTGTCGCTGGCGCGCCAGTTCGCGATGCTCAGCTATCGCACGCCGGAAGAGTTCGAAGAGCGCTTCGATGCCGTGCCGGAGGTCGTCAACGGCCGCGTGCGCGTGGCCTCGGAGGATTACCTCGATGCGGCCGGCGCGCGCTTCGTCGCACGCACGCCGGTCGAGGCCTGGCTGCGCCTGTCCGAATCGATCGACCTGCACCGCATCGACCCGGCCCAGGTGCAGGTGCCGACCCTGGTCGTGGCGGTCGAGGGCGACCGCCTGGTGCCGCTGTCCGATTCGGTGGCCCTGGTCGAGGCCCTGGGCCGTCCGGGACAGCTGCGCGTACTGCGCTCGCCCTACGGACACGACGCCTTCCTGAAGGAAACCGACCGCATCGACGGCATCCTCGCCGGCGCCCTGCGCAACCCTGGAGAACCCGCATGACCGCCAGCCCCACGCCCGTCGCCGGCCCCGAGGCCTGTCGCCCCGCCACCACCGCCGTGCGCGCGGGCATCGACCGCGACTGCGCGCATGGCGCGGTCACCCCGCCGATCGTGCTGTCGAGCAACTTCAGCTTCGAAGGCTTCGGCCTCAAGCGCCAGTACGACTACACCCGCAGCGGCAACCCCACGCGCGACCTGCTGGGCGAGGCGCTGGCCGAGCTCGAAGGCGGCGTCGGCGGCACGATCACGGCCACCGGCATGGGCGCGATCACCCTGGTGCTCAACGCGCTGCTCTCGCCCGGCGACCGGCTGGTGGTGCCGCACGATGCCTACGGCGGCAGCTGGCGGCTGTTCAACGCGCTGGCGGCCAAGGGCCATTTCGAACTGGTCACCGCCGACCTCACCGATCCGCGCGCGCTCGCCGCGGCGCTGGAGTGCTCGCCGCGGCTGGTGCTGATCGAAACCCCGTCCAACCCGCTGCTGCGCGTGACCGACCTGCGCTTCGTGATCGAGGCCGCCCACCGCGCCGGCGCGCTGGCGGTGGTGGACAACACTTTCCTGTCGCCGGCGCTGCAGCGGCCGATCGCGTTCGGCGCCGACGTGGTGCTGCATTCGACCACCAAGTACATCAACGGCCACAGCGACGTGGTCGGCGGCGCGGTGATCGCGCGCACGCAGGAACTGCACGAACAGTTCACCTGGTGGGCGAACGCGCTGGGCATCACCGGCGCGCCGTTCGATGCCTTCCTCACCCTGCGCGGGCTGCGCACGCTCGACGCGCGGCTGCGCGTGCACCAGGAGAATGCGCAGGCGATCGCGCGCCGGCTCGAGGCGCATCCGGCGGTGGCCAGGGTGCATTACCCCGGCCTGGAGTCGCACCCGGGACACGCACTGGCCGCGCGCCAGCAGTCGGGCTTCGGTGCGATGCTGTCGCTGGAACTGGTGGGCGGGAGCTCTGCGGTGCGCGCCTTTGTCGACGGCCTGCGCCATTTCACCCTGGCCGAATCGCTGGGCGGCGTGGAAAGCCTGGTCGCGCATCCAGCGTCGATGACGCATGCGGCGATGAGCGCGGAGGCGCGCGCGGCCGCCGGCATCCCGGACGGGCTGCTGCGGCTGTCGGTGGGCATCGAGGCCTGCGAGGACCTGCAGGCCGACCTGGACGCGGCCCTCGATCGCGCGCTTGCCGTCGCCCCGACCGCCACCGGCCTGCGGGTGGACGCATGAGCACGGTCACGCCCCTGCGTCCCGGCGCTCCGGCGCGGTCGGGCCGCGTCGCCCTGCTCGGCACCGGCGTGGTCGGCCGCGCCGTGGTCGAGCGCTACCTGCAGCTGCGCGAGCGCGGCGTGTCGCTGCCGCCGTTCGCCTGGCTGAGCAACTCGCGGGTGCAGGTGCCGGTGGGCGAGTGTCCGCGGGCGGCCATAGAGCAGGCGCGCTCGGCGCCGCGCAGCGCCGCCGCGCTGCCGCCCTGGGCCGAGGGCGAGTCGCTGGGCCGCGGCGACATCGTCATCGACGCCACCGCCAGCGACGCGGTCGCCGGCTGGCATCCGGAATGGCTGCTGCGCGGCATCCATGTGGTCACCGCGAACAAGCTCGGCAATGGCGGCGACCTCGCGCGTGCGCAGGCCATCGTCGAGGCGCAGCGCGAGGACGCGCGCTACGGCGACTCGGCCACGGTCGGCGCCGGGCTGCCGCTGCTGCGCCTGATCCGCGAACTGGTGGCCGGCGGCGACCGGATCCACGCGGTCGAGGGCGTGCTGTCCGGCTCGCTGGCCTGGCTGCTCTCGCGCTACGACGACACGCGCCCGTTCTCGGACCTGGTCCGCGAGGCGCGCGATGCCGGCTACGCCGAGCCGGATCCGCGCCAGGACCTGTCGGGCGAGGACGTGCGACGCAAGCTGCTGATCCTGGCGCGGGCCTCCGGCCTGCCGCTGGAGGCGCGCGAGATCCGCGTGTCCTCGCTGGTGCCCGACACATTGCGCGACGCGGCCCCGGATGCCGTCGATGCCCAGCTCGCGGCGCTCGATGCGCCGCTGCGCGAGCGCTTCCTCAACGCCTACCGCAACGATGCGCGGCTGTGCTTCGTGGGCCGGTTCGACGCCGAGCGCGGCGCCAGCGTCGGCCTGCGCGCGCTGCCGCTGTCGCATCCGCTGGCCAGCGGCCACGGCACCGAGAACCGGGCTGCGATCTTCAGCGACCGCTACCCCGACCAGCCGCTGGTGGTGCAAGGGCCGGGCGCGGGCGCTCGGGTCACCGCGGCGGCCCTGCTGGACGACGTGCTGCGGATCGCGCGTGTTGCGCCGAACGGCTGAAGCCGTTCGGCGCAGACACTGGCGATCATCTCGACTCTCTCCGCGTGCCACTCGCACGCGACGAGATGCGAGGCCGGGGAGGAACGATGAGGTGCCCGGGCGCAGATGGACGGGCGCTGGCCGCGCAGGGCGGCCGCCGTCCTGACGGGCCGGCATGCGGTGCGCGTCGGGACAGTGACGCGACCCGGGGCTGGCACCCCGCCAGGCCGGATCGGGCCGGCGCTACCGTTGCGCGCCGGCGGTGAGCATCGCTTCCACGCGCGTCATCTCCCCAGACCATCAACCGCCTGCGTCGAGTCGAGACCTGCGGCGAACGGCCGCCCCCTGTCAGCACTCGATGACGTTCACCGCCAGGCCGCCGCGGCTGGTTTCCTTGTACTTGTCCTGCATGTCCCGGCCGGTCTCGCGCATGGTGCGGATGACCTTGTCGAGGCTGACCTTGTGCTGGCCGTCGCCGCGCAGGGCCATGCGGCTGGCGTTGATCGCCTTGACCGCGCCCATCGCATTGCGCTCGATGCACGGGATCTGCACCAGGCCGCCGATCGGGTCGCAGGTCAGGCCCAGGTTGTGCTCCATGCCGATCTCGGCCGCGTTCTCGATCTGCCCGGGCGTGCCGCCCAGCGCGGCGGTGAGGCCGGCGGCGGCCATCGAACACGCCACCCCCACCTCGCCCTGGCAGCCGACTTCGGCGCCGGAGATGCTGGCGTTTTCCTTGTAGAGGATGCCCACCGCCGCGGCCGTGAGCAGGAAGTCGAACACGCCCTGCTCGCTGGCGCCCGGGCAGAAGCGGTCGTAGTAGTGCAGCACCGCCGGGATGATGCCGGCCGCGCCGTTGGTGGGCGCGGTGACGACGCGGCCGCCGGCCGCGTTCTCCTCGTTGACCGCCAGCGCGTAGAGGTTGACCCAGTCCAGCGTGGTCAGCGGATCGCGCATCGCCGCCTCGGGCTTTGAGGCCAGCTCGCGATGCAGGGCCGGCGCGCGCCGCACCACGTGCAGGCCGCCGGGGAGGGTGCCCTCGGCGCGGATGCCGCGCGCCACGCACGACTGCATGGCCGCCCACAGTTCGCGCAGCCCGTCCACGATCTCGGCCTCGCTGCGCCAGCTCTTCTCGTTCTCCAGCATCAGCCGCGCGATGCTGATGCCGTGCGTGCGCGCCTGCGCGAGCAGTTCCGCGCCGCTGGAGAAGGGGTAGGGCAGGGGCGTTGTGTCGGCGACGATCCGGTCCGAGGCCGCCTCGTCCTGGTTGACCACGAAGCCGCCGCCGACCGAGTAGTACTCGCGCGTGGCCAGCACCTGGCCCTCGGCGTCGAAGGCGGTGAAGCGCATGCCGTTGGTGTGATGGGGCAGCTTCTGGCGCTTGTTCATCACCAGGTCGCGCTTCTCGTCGAAGGCGACCGGGTGGGTGCCGCCCAGCAGCACGCGGCGCTCGCCGCGGATGCGCTCGAGCGTGGCCGGGATCAGATCCGGATCGACCAGGTTGGGCAGGTGCCCTTCCAGGCCCATCAGCAGCGCCTTGTCGGTGCCATGGCCGCGGCCGGTCAGCGCCAGCGAGCCGAACACCTCCGCCTGCACCCGCGCCACCTCCTGCAGTCGGCCCGGTTCGACCAGCCAGCGCTGCACGAAGCGCGCGGCCGCGCGCATCGGGCCGACCGTGTGCGAGGAGCTGGGGCCGATGCCGATCTTGTAGAGGTCGAACGTGCTGACGGACATGGAGGAGGGCGCCTCTGGAATGCGGCTATTGTATTGGTTGCGGCCGTAACGGCCCGCTACCATGGCCGGCCCTGCCGCGCGCTACGCTGCGGCCTTCCTGGCCCCTCTTCCGACGCCGCCCATGGCCCGCTACCACCTCTACCAGCGTGACGACTGCCATCTGTGCGACCAGGCCCTGGCGCTGCTGGCGCAGGTCCGCTTCGCCGAACCGCGAAGCGTGTTCATCGACGGCGATGCCGGGCTGGAGGCGCGCTACGGCGCGCGCGTGCCCGTGCTGCGCGACACCCTGACCGGACGCGAGGTCGACTGGCCCTTCGACGCCGCGCAGCTGCGCGCGCTGGCCGCCGGCGAGCCCGGCGAGCAGGCGGCCGGCGCCGCCCCGGCCTGACTCGGGACGCGCCCAGCGGGCTCAGGGCGCGGGGGTGAGGAAGACGCGCGTGCTGATCGCGACCTCGTCCGGGATCGTGCGGGTGTCGGCCCAGTCGCCGCCGCCGACCCCGAAAGCCAGTCGCTGGACCGTGGCCCGGCCCGACAGCAGCGCCGGACGGCCGGGCGTCCAGGTGAACTCCAGCGTGACCGGCCGGTTCACGCCGCGCAGGCTGAGCGTGCCGTCGGCCGCGTAGCGGTCGCCGCCGAGCGCGCGGAAGCGGTCGGCCACGTAGCGCGCCTGGGCGAACTTGCCGACGTTGAAGAAGTCCGCGCCCAGCAGGGTCGAATCGCGGTCGGCGTTGCCGGTCCGGGTGCCGGCCAGTTCGATCGTGACGTCCAGGCGCGCGTCGTCCAGTCGCTCCGGATCGAAGCTCAGCCGCGTGTCGAAGCCGCCGAAGCGGCCGGTGAACATCTCGCCGTCGTACTTGGTGGCGAAGGCCAGCGAGGAGCCGGGGGCCTGCACGTAGTCGGCGGCGCGTGCGGGCGCGAGCATCGCCACCAGCATGGCGGCGACGGCGGCGGGAGTGGTGAGTTTATGGGCCATGGTCTGGGCTCCGGGTGGGGGCGACGCGCCTGCGCGCGGGGAGCATGCGCACCAGGGTGTCGTCATGCTGGAACAGGTGGTGGTAGAACGCGGCGCCGGCGTGCGCGGCCACCAGCGCGGCCAGCACCCAGAACAGCAGATCGTGCGCCTGGCCCGCCAGGCCGGCGATCCATTCGCTGGGCGCGACCAGCTTGGGCAGTTCGAACTGGCCGAAGTAGCGCAAGGGGCGCAACCCGCTGGCCGAGTCGTAGAGCCAGCCCGACAGTGGCATGGCCAGCGCCAGCGCGTACAGCAGCCAATGGGTGAGGTTGGCGATGCCCGCCTGCCAGCGCGGCGTGCCCGCCGCCGGCGTGGGCGCCCCGGCATACAGGCGCCAGGCCAGCCGCGCCAGCATCAGCGCCAGCACGGTGATGCCCAGCGACTTGTGCGCGGTATAGACCCAGAAATACTTCGGCGTGCGCGGCAGCTCGCCCATGGTCAGGCCGAGGATCGCGATGACCAGGATCAGGGCCACGATCAGCCAGTGGAAGGCCTGGCTGACCAGGCCCCAGCGTTCAGGGGTGTTACGCACGCTCAATGTGTGGACTCCGGTTCGGGGGTGGGTGTGGTGTCGGTCGGCGTGGATCCGGGCGCGGGCGCGTCGTCGCCGTCGTCCGGCCCGGCCGCGCCGCGGGTGCGCGTGGCCTCGGCCTCGATGCGCAGCTGCACGACCTCGCCGATCATCGAGGGCCAGGCGCTGACGCCGAACGCCGAGCGGGGCAGCGCGGTGGTGGCCGAGAAGCCCACGGTGCGCCGGAACGGCGGCAGCGGATGGCGCCGGGCGGCGTTGAGCCGCACGTCCAGCGCCACGTCGCGGCGCACGCCGCGCAGCTCCAGTTCGCCATGGACGATGGCGCGGTCCTGGTCCACCGGCTCGACCCGGGTCGAGGTGAAGGTCGCGACCGGGTAGCGCTCGGCATCGAGCAGGTTGCGCGCCAGGGTGGCGCGGTTCCAGGCCTCGTCTCCGAAATCCAGGCGCTGCAGTGGGACTTGCACCTGCACGCGCGCGCCGCTCCAGTCGCCGGGGGTGTAGTGGAGCGTGCCGGTGGCGCCGGAGATCGTGCCCAGCGCGGAGGAGAAGCCGGCGTGGTCGACTTCCACGAGGATCCGCGTGTGCACCGGGTCGAGCGCATAGGTCTGCGGCTGCGCACGCGCGGATCCGGCGAAGGCCAGGGCCAGCGTCGCCAGCAGGCAGGTCCCCGGCATCGTCAGGGTCGGAAGGCGGGGCATCGGCGGCTCGGCGGCGGGTGGTCGAGCCGCATTGTAGGCCGCGACGTGGCCGCGGCCCTGGTTGCACGGACAACGATGCGTTGCGACGATGCCCTGGCCGTGGCCACCGGCGGGCCGCGCTGCGGCGGGGGAGATGGGGTGCGCGCGATCGCGTTGACAGCGGTGTTGTGGTGCCTGGCGGCCGTGGCCGCGCGGGCGGGCGACACCGTGTCCGCGGCGCCGCCGCAGCTGCCCATGCCGCGCCAGCTCAGCGTGTACGATGGCCTGCCGTCCAACCGCATCAACGCGCTGGCCGAGGATCGCCGGGGCTACCTGTGGATCGCCACGCGCGACGGCCTGGCCCGTTACGACGGGGTCGGCTACCGCGTCTGGCGCGTGGGCGACGGGCTCAACGACAACCACGTCTGGACCGTGTTCGTGGACGACCACGACCGGGTCTGGATCGGTACCCAGAATGGCGGCCTGGCGGTGCTCGATGCGCAGCGCCGCGGCTTCGTCCACTACGACCGCGGCAGCCACGCCGCCATCGGCAGCAACGATGTGTGGTCGGTGGCGCAGACGCCCGACGGCGCGATCTGGTTCGGCACCGCCGAGGGGGGGCTGCACCGCATCGACGCCGACGGCGGCATCCGCCGCTTCATGCCCGAGGCCGACAATCCGCGCAGCCTGCCCTCGGCGGCGGTCACCTGGCTGCGCGTGGACCGGCACGGCCGGCTGTGGGTGGGTACCTACCAGGGCCTGGCACGCTGGACCGGCGACGGCTTCGACCGCCTGCTGCAGGACGTGCGTCCGAGCGCGGCGGTCAATTCGCTGGTGCTCGACCAGGCTGGCGACCTGTGGATCGGCACCTCCAGCGGCGCCTTCGTCTACCGCGACGGGAGTGGCCGGATCGAACCGGCGGGCTGGCGCGATCCGGTGCTCGGCATGCCGGTGCTGGGCCTGCTGATGCAGGACCGCCAGGGCGCGCACTGGTTCGACACGCGCAGCGGCCTGGCGGTGGAGCGCAAGGGCCGCATCGAGGACGTGCCGCTGCACAGCAATACCAGCCGCGGGCTGGTGCGGCCGTCGTGGTCGGCGGCGATGGAGGACCGCGAGGGCGGCCTGTGGCTGGCCAGTTCCGAAGCCGGGCTGTGGCACCTGCCGGCCAACTGGCGCAACTTCACCGTGCTCCGCCGGCACCTGGACGATCCCGCCTCGGCCGGCAACGCCTTCGTCTACAGCAGCGCGCCGGCCCGCGACGGCGGGCTGTGGCTGGTGGGCACGGGCGGGGTGCTCGACTGGCTCGACCCGCGCACCGCGCGCATCCGCCACCACGCCAGCGCCATCTGCGGCGACCTGCTGCCCTACGTGGTGCGCGAGGTGCGCGACCGCAGCGTCTGGATCGGCTGCCACGGCGCGGTCGCGCGCTACGACCCGGCCAGCGGGGCGCTGCGACGCTGGGACCGGGACGATACCCACGATCCCGCGCCGCCGGGCGTGGTGACCCAGATCGTCGAAGAACCCGACGGCACCCTGTGGCTGGGAACGCCCGACGCATTGCAACTGCGCGGCGCCGACGGCGCCCTGCGCGAAGTGGTGGTGGCTGGCGGCGCCGAGGGCTTGCCGCGCGGCAACGCGCTGCAGCAGATGTCGCGCGGACCCGATGGCGCGCTGTGGCTGGCCACCGCCCAGGGCCTGCTGATGTGGAACGCCGGCGCGCGCCGCTTCGAGCCGGTGCCGGGCGGGCCGTCGTGGCAGGTGTTCGCCTTCGGCTTCGCCCCCGACGATGCGGTCTGGGTGGGCGGCAGCGGCATCCTGGTCTCGTACCGCTGGACCGGCGCCGAACTGATCGCCGAGCGCACCGTCGATGCGCGCCAGGGGCTGCCGGCCGTGGCCCCCGGCGGGCTGGCGGTCGATCGCGGCGGCGTGGTGTGGATGAGCACGCCCCGCGGCCTGGTGCGTTTCGACCCGGGGCGCGACCGCATGCGCGTGTACAGCGTGCTCGACGGCCTGCCCAGCCAGCAGTTCAGCGACTATCCCTTCCAGGCCGCGGCCGACGGGCATATCGCGGTCGGCACGGCCGATGGCCTGCTGCTGTTCCATCCCGAGCACGTGCAGACCAGCCCGCAGGCGCCCACGCTGGCGATCGAATCGGTGCACGCGCGTCGCGGCGAGGAACTGCTGGACCTGCCGGCCGATGCGCCGATCGTGCTGCGCCACGACGACCGCGACCTGCGCGTGGTCGCGCGCCTGCTCTCGTTCACCGATGCCCATGCCCACCGCTACCGCTTCCGCCTGGACGGCTACGACCCGGACTGGGTGGAAGTCGGCGCCGGCGGCGAGCGCATCTTCCCGAGCCTGCACTACGGTCACTACGTGCTGGAGGTGCAGGCGCGCACCGCCGACGAGGAGTGGTCGCCGGTGCAGCGTCTCGAGTTCCGGGTCGAGGAACCCTGGTGGCGCACGCCCACGGCGATGGTGCTGTGGGTGCTGGCTGCGCTCGGCCTGCTGGCCATGGTGGCCGCCCAGTACCGCAGCCGGCTCAAGCGCCGCCACGCCTGGCAGCTGGCCGAGCACAAGCGCGAGTTGGCCGAACAGGCCTCGCTGGCCAAGACCCGGTTCCTGGCCACCCTCGGCCACGAGGTGCGCACGCCGATGACCGGCGTGCTGGGCATGAGCGAACTGCTCGCGGCGACCGAGCTGGACACGCGCCAGCGTGGTTACGTCGAATCGATCCGGCGCGCCGGCGAGCATCTGCTGCGCCTGGTCAACGATGCGCTGGACCTGGCGCGCATCGAGTCCGGCCGCCTGCAGCTGGACCAGCAGCCCTTCGACCTGCATGCGCTGGTCCGCGAGATCGTCGAATTCTGCGCGCCACAGGCGCAGCAGCGTGGCCTGGTCTTCCACGAGGCGATCGACGCGGACGCCCCGCGCTGGGTGCTGGGCGATGCCGGGCGCGTGCGCCAGATCCTGCTCAACCTGCTCGGCAACGCGGTCAAGTTCACCGAGCGCGGCAGCGTCGGCCTGTCGGTGGCCGCGCTGCAGCCGCAGGGCGTGCGCCTCACCGTGCGCGACACCGGGCCAGGTCTCAACGAGGAGCAGAAGCGGCGCTTGTTCCGGCGCTTCGAGCAGGCCGAGGGCGCGCGCACCCTCGCCCGCTACGGCGGCAGTGGGCTGGGGCTGGCCATCTCCCAGGAACTGGCGGCGGCGATGGGCGGACGCATCGGGCTCGAGAGCGAGCCGGGGCAGGGCACCGCCTTCATCGTCGACCTGCCGCTGCGCGGCTGCGCGCCGCCGGCCACCGCCGCGCCGGCACCCCCGGCGGCCGCGGCCGCCGGGCGCACGCTGCTGCTGGTCGAGGACGATCCGACCATCGCGACCGTCGTGGCCGGGTTGCTGGAGGCGCAGGGGCACGCGGTGGTGCACGTGGCCCACGGCCTGGCCGCGCTGTCGGAAATCCAGCTGCGCGGCTTCGATGCGGCGCTGCTGGACCTGGACCTGCCCGGCGTCGACGGCCTCACCCTGGCCCGGCTGCTGCGCGGCAACGGCTTCGCCGGTCCGCTGGTCGCCGTCACCGCGCGCGCCGACGGCGAGGCCGAGAGCGCGACCAGGCAGGCCGGCTTCGACGCGTTCGTGCGCAAGCCGGTGACCGGCGCGATGCTGGCGCGGGTGCTGGCGGACGTGCTCGCGGCCTGACATCGGCGTTCCGGCCGCGCGGGTGCGCGGGTCGGCCGGTCGCGCATCGGGCCGCGGCGTTTTCCTACGGCGCGCACGGCCAGCGGCCGATGTGTCCGGCCACCATCGCGGCCGAAGCTGGCGCCGGTCCCTTGCCGGAACACGCACATGCCGCTCCGCCTCGTCCTGCTGCTGTGGCTCGCCGTCGCCTTCGCGCTGGGCCTGCCTCATGGCGCGCGGGCCCAGCCGCCCGCGCTCATGCTGGCCGGCGACTACCGGCCGGGCATCGAGGTCGACGCGTACTTCGTCAGCGAGAAGCTCGATGGGGTGCGCGGGCGCTGGGACGGTCGCGCGCTATGGACGCGTGGCGGCCATCGGATCGATGTGCCTGCATGGTTCGTGGCCGGCTGGCCGCCGGTGGCGATGGACGGCGAGTTGTGGGTCGGGCGTGGCCGCTTCGAGGAGGTGAGCGGCCTGGTGCGCAGCCAGCGCGGCGGGGACGCCGCGTGGCGGCAGGTGCGTTTCATGGTGTTCGACCTGCCCGGAGAGCCGGGCGGCTTCGGCCGTCGTCTGGCACGGCTCCAGGCGCTGCTGGCCGGGGCCGGGATCGCGTGGCTGCAGCCGGTGGCGCAGCGCCGCCATGCCGATGCCGCGTCGCTGGATGCGGCATTGCGCGCGGTGACCGCGGCCGGGGGCGAGGGTCTGATGCTGCATCACCGCGACGCGCCCTATCGGCCCGGCCGCAGCACGCAGCTGCTCAAGCTCAAGCCGTACGCGGACGCGGAGGCGCGCGTGGTCGGCTACATGCCGGGGCGTGGCAAGTACCACGGTCAGGTCGGCGCGCTGCTGGTCGAGCGCGCCGATGGCGCGCGCTTCCGCCTGGGCAGCGGACTGGCCGATGCCCAGCGCGCCTCGCCGCCGCCGCTGGGCAGCCTGGTCACCTACCGCTACAACGGCCACACCCGCAACGGGCTGCCGCGTTTCGCCCGCCTGCTGCGCGTGCGGGCGGACGAACCGGGCTCCCGGGCGACGGACGCGCCTGCGTCCGCCTTGCCCTGAGCGCGGGCGATCGGGACGACCCGCGACCCCGCACGCGACATCGGCCCGACGCCGCCCCCGCGCCGGTCAGCGCGCGCTGTAGGCGTGCACCTCGTCGACCAGCACCTTGACGTGCTCGGGGTTCATGTCCGGCGACATGCCGTGGCCGAGGTTGAACACATGGCCCTCGCGCGAACCGCCGTTGCCGTCGCGGTAGCTGTCCAGGGCCCGGCGCACTTCGCGGCGCACAGCCTCCGGCGAGCCGTAAAGGGTGGTCGGGTCGAGGTTGCCCTGCAGCGCGACCCGGCCGCCGGTACGGCGCGCGGCCTCGCCCAGCTCCACCAGCCAGTCCACGCCCACGCCTTCGGCGCCGGTCGCGGCCAGGTCCTCGAGATAGGCGGCCGTGCCCTTGCCGAACAGGATCAGCGGCGTGCGCGCCTGGCCTTCGCCGCGCTCGAGCTCGCGTGCGATGCGCTGCAGGTAGGGCAGGGAAAACTCGCGGTACATCGCCGGCGACAGCACGCCGCCCCAGGTATCGAAGACCTGCAGGGCCTGCGCGCCGGCGGCGCGCTGCGCCGCCAGGTAGGCGATCACCGCATCGGTGTTGACCGCCAGCAGGGCGTGCAGGGCCTGGGGCGCGTTGAGCGCCATGGCCTTGATCCGCGCGAAGTCCTTGCTGCCGCCGCCCTCGACCATGTAGCAGGCCAGGGTCCAGGGGCTGCCGGAGAAGCCGATCAGCGGCACCGCGCCGTCGAGTTCGCGCCGGATCACGCGCACCGCGTCCATTACGTAGCGCAGTTCCGATTCCATGTCCGGCACGCCCAGCCGCGCCACGTCGGCGGCGCTGCGGACGGGGCGTTCGAACTTCGGCCCCTCGCCCTCGACGAAATACAGGCCCAGGCCCATCGCGTCGGGAATGGTGAGGATGTCGGAGAACAGGATCGCCGCGTCAAGCTCGAAGCGGCGCAGCGGCTGCAACGTCACCTCGCAGGCGATCTCCGGGTTCTGCGCCATGGCCAGGAAGCTGCCGGCCTGGCGACGCGTCTGGCGATACTCGGGCAGGTAGCGGCCGGCCTGGCGCATCAGCCAGACGGGCGTCCGGTCCACGGGCTCGCGGCGCAGGGCGCGCAGGAAACGGTCGTTCTGGAGGGCGGTGGTCATGCGGTCTGGCTCGTTCAGGGGCTGGCGCGACGGGCGCCGGCCGGGATCGGGTAGGGCGAGAAGATGTCCGCGTTGGCGGACGGCCCTTGCGCGGCGGCCCCGGGGCGTCGCCGCGGGGTCCGGCGCGGCAGTGGACTCACTTCGGGGGCATGCCCGTGCCTTCGGCGTACATCAGCTGGAAACCGCGCTTGAGCTGGGCGTCGCGCGCCCGTTCCAGCGCGGCGATGGCGGTGGCCTGGTCCAGGTACTGCTCGCGGCGCAGGGTGCTGCGGCCGCCGGTCTGGCCGGTTTCGCGCAGCAGCGTCCATGCGCCCAGCAGGTCCGGCTGCAGGGTCAGCTTGACGAAGCGCGGGGCCTCGCGGCCCTCGGGGCGTTGTTGCAGGAGCAGGCGCATGGCCCGGCATTGTACGTCGCCGTGCGCCCGCGGCCGTGGAGGCGGTTCAGGCCTCCAGCACCGCCCGCACCGCGTCCTCGGGCACGTCGGCCTCGACCCGGGCGCGGCCGGCGCCCTCCCAGACGATGAAGCGCAGGCCGCTGGCCTGGGTCTTCTTGTCCAGTCGCATGTGCGCCAGCAGCTCGCCGGCCGCCAGCCCCGGCGGCGGGTCGACCGGCAGGCCGAAGCGCTGCAGCAGCCCGCGCAGCCTGGCCGTTTCGGCGGGACGGGACAGGCCGAGCCGCTCGGACAGGCGCGCGGCCTGAACCATGCCAACGGCCACCGCCTCGCCGTGGATCAGGCCGCCATAGCCCTGCGCGGTCTCCAGGGCGTGGCCGAAGGTGTGGCCGAAGTTGAGCAGGGCGCGCTCGCCGTGTTCGTAGGGATCGCGGGCGACGATCGCGGCCTTGTGCGCGCAGCTGCGGGCGATGGCCTCGGCCAGGACCGCATCGTCCATCGCCAGCAGCGCGGCGGCTTGGTCCTCGAGCCAGTCGAGGAAGCCGGCATCGACGATCGCGCCGTACTTGACCACCTCGGCCAGCCCCGCGCGCAGCTCGCGCGGCGGCAGCGTCCGCAGCGCCGATGTATCGGCCAGCACCGCGCGCGGCGGATGGAAGGCGCCGACCAGGTTCTTGCCCTGGGGCAGGTCGACCGCGGTCTTGCCGCCGACGGACGAATCGACCATCGCCAGCAGGGTCGTGGGCAACTGCACGCAGTCCACCCCGCGCATCCAGGTCGCGGCGGCGAACCCGGCCAGGTCGCCGACCACGCCGCCGCCCAGCGCATAGATGGTGGCGTCGCGGCGCGCGCCGGCCCGGGCGATGGCCTCGATCGCCTGGCCGAAACCCGCCAGGGTCTTGGACGCCTCGCCGGCCGGCATCGTCCAGTGCGCCAGGCGCAGCTCGGGGCGCGCCCGGCGCAGCGCGCCGGCCACGCGCTCCAGGTACAGCGGCGCGACCGCGTCGTCGCTGACCAGCACGGCCTGGCGTCCGCGCAGGGTGCGCGCGAGCAGGTCGCCGTCGTCGAGCAGGCCGGGGCCGATGACGATGTCGTAGGGGCGTTCGCCGCCCACGGGCACCACGTGCTGGGGCCGGGTCATGCGGGGGAGGTCTCCTGGCAGCCATCGATGGACAGGCGCGACCATCGCGCCTGCAGCAGGCGGGCGAGCTGGGCCGATGCCTGCGGGGGGAACCACGGGTCGGTGTCGAAGCGCAGGTCCGCGACCTCGGCATAGAGTGGCGCGCGCTGCCGGCCCAGCTCGCGCAGCACCTGTTCGCGGTCCGCGTTCCTGAGCAGGGGGCGCGAGCGGTCGCGCGCGAGGCGCTCGAGCTGCCGCGCCGGGCCGACCTGCAGATGGACGACGAACGCGCGTTCGCGCATGCGCTGTCGGCTGCCGGCATCGAGCACCGCGCCGCCGCCGGTGGCGATCACCAGCCCCTCGCGCCCGAGCAGCTCGGCCAGCGTCGCCGCTTCCCGCGCGCGGAACCCGGCCTCGCCCTCGCATTCGAAGATGGTGGGAATGGTCGCGCCCGTGCGCAGTTCGATTTCCCGGTCCGCATCGACGAAGCACAGGCCGAAGCGGTCGGCCAGGCGCCGGCCGATCGAGGACTTGCCTGCCCCCATGGGGCCGACGAGCACGAGGTTGGGCGCGGGATTCATCGGCGCGATCGTAGCAGGCGTTTTCGCGTCGACGCGGCGCGCATGGGCGGTTGCAGTTGCGACCTTCGCCCGTGCGGCGGCGTCAGGGCACGGGCGCTGGCGACGTGCGCAGGAGCAGCGCGCCGGGTTGACGGTGGCGGTCCAGCGGGAGGATCGCATCGGCGCGCTGGGGCAGGGCGCGCAGCGCCTGCCGGCTCACCCGTTCGTAGTGCTGCACGAAGCGTTCGACGCGGGCGCGGTCCATGCCACCCGCGTCGGCACCGTGCAGCGCGCGCTCCTGCTGCCAGCGCCACTCCGGCACGATGGAAAAGTCCGGCGGCTGCAGGAACAGCAGGCGGTCGATCCGCCGCCAGAGTTCGGGGTAGTCGCGGGCCAGTGCGGCATTGCACCAGCGTCGCCAGCGCCCGTCCGGATCGTCCTCGCGTTCCAGCGCGTTGAGTGGCGCCCGCAGGTCGGAGGCCGGCTGCGCCGGCACGCCCAGGCACCAGCCTTCGAAGAAGACCAGGTCCGGCCGTGATTCCCGCGGCGGCCACTGGCCGGTGGGCAGGCGGTCGTCGCTGCGCTTGTCGAAGCGCGGCAGCAGCACCGCGTGGCCGACGCGCAGCGCGTCAAGGATGCGGCAGGCCAGCGCCAGGTCGTGGGTGCCCGGCGGCCCGCGCGTGGCCAGCAGCGGGTGGACCTCGCGCGCCAGGCGCGCGCGCTGCGCGCGGTCGAGGTAGACGTCGTCCAACGACAGCGCCACCGCGTCCAGTCCGCGTGCCGCGGCGGCCGCCACGAGCTGGGCGGCCAGCGTGGACTTGCCGCTGCCCTGCAGGCCGGAGATGCCGTAGATCCGGGCGCCGCTGGCCTGCGCATCGTCCAGCACGGCGGCGACCGTCACGTCCGCGAACCCGTCCCGCGTTGCAAGATGCGCGTCGGTCACCATCGCGCCACAATAGCCCAATGAACTGCGCAGACCTGCAGGCCGAGGCCCTGGCCACCTTCGACGCCCTGTTCGCCGAGGCGGTTGCGGCGGGCGAACCCGATCCCACCGCGATGACGCTGGCCACCGCCTCGCGCGAGGGTGTGCCCTCGGCGCGCACGGTGCTGCTCAAGGCGCACGACGCGCGCGGCTTCGTGTTCTACACCCATCTGGACGGGCGCAAGGGCCGCGAACTGCAGGCCAATCCGCAGGCCGCGCTGCTGTTCCACTGGCCGCGCGTGCGCAGCGGCGTGCAGGTGCGCATCGAGGGGCCGGTCGAACTGGTCGAGGATGCCGAGGCCGATGCCTATTTCGCCTCGCGCCCGCGCGTCAGCCAGCTCGGGGCCTGGGCGTCGCGCCAGTCCGAGACGCTGGAATCGCGCGAGGCCTTCGACCGGCGCGTGACCGAACTGGAGGCCGAGTTCGCCGGGCGCGACGTGCCGCGGCCGCCGCGCTGGACCGGGCTGCGGGTCCGCCCCGACCGCATCGAGTTCTGGTACGGGGCCGCGTTCCGCCTGCACGAGCGCTGGCTGTACGAGTTCGACCTGACCGGGCAATGCAGCAAGCGGATGCTGTATCCGTGACGCGCAGGCCGCGGCGCGGCCGCCGGCCCGCTTGAGCGTGGGCCCGCGGCGCATCGTCTGCCTCACCGAGGAGCCGACCGAGGTCCTGTACGCGCTGGGCGAGCAGGAGCGCATCGTCGGCATCAGCGGCTTCACCGTGCGCCCGCCGCGCGCGCGCCGCGAAAAACCCAAGGTCAGCGCCTTCACCAGTGCCAGGATCGAGGCGATCCTCGCCCTGGAGCCGGACTTCGTGGTCGGCTTTTCCGACATCCAGGCCGACATCGCCGCCGCCCTGGTGCGCAGCGGTGTGGAGGTGTGGATCTCCAATCACCGCAGCGTGGCCGGCATCCTCGATTACGTGCGCCGGCTCGGCGCGCTGGTCGGCGCCGGCGAGCGCGCGAACGCCTACGCCGACGCGCTGGCGCGCGGGCTGGATGCGATCGCGCGCGAGGCGGCGGCGCTGCCGGTCCGGCCCAGGGTCTATTTCGAGGAATGGGACGAACCGCTGATCACCGGCATCGCCTGGGTCGCCGAGCTGGTGCGCATCGCCGGCGGCGACGACGTGTTTCCCGAGCTGTCGGCCGAGCCGCTGGCCAGGGGCAGGATCCTGGCCAGTGGCGATCCGGTGGTCGAGCGCGCGCCCGACATCATCCTCGGCTCGTGGTGCGGCAAGAAGTTCCGGCCGGAAAAGGTGGCCGCGCGCCCGGGCTGGGGCGCGATCCCGGCGGTGCGCGAGGGCGAGCTGCATGAGATCCGGTCGCCGCTGATCCTGCAGCCCGGCCCGGCCGCACTGAGCGACGGCGTCGGCGAGATCGCGCGCATCATCCGGCAATGGGCCGCGCGCCGCGCCTAGCGAAGCGACCCGTGCATGCACGGGAGGCTGCGCGGGACCGGGGACATCCTCGGGTTACTGCGCCGGCACGTCGCGGCTGAAGCGCAGCACCGCCGGTGCCGCCCCGCCGTCGCGCTGCACGCGCACCTCGACGCTGAGCGTATCGGGCGGGTCGGCGCGCACACTGCCGGCGTAGTCGATGAAGCCTTCGCTGCGGACCTCGCGCAGCGGCACCTCCTGCCACACGCCGCGCAGGTCGCGCGCCCGCGCGCTGACCCGCGCCTGCACCGACGTCTCGGCGTCGGCCGGCCCCTCGCGCAGGCCCACCAGGAGCAGTTGCGTCTGGCGGGAGCGGTCCACCCCGTAGCGGTCGGCGATGGCTGGACTCAGCGAGGCGCTGGGAACCAGGCTGGCGCTGATCCGCAGGCCGTCCGCGTCCAGGGTGGCCGGTTGGCGCGCGGCGGCACTGTGAGCGGCCACCTCGGCCGGATCGGGGCTGGCGCCGCAGGCCGCGAGCGAGGCCAGGGCGAGCGCCAGCAGCAGCGGGCGGAGCGGGCGCGACTCAGTCATTGGCGGCCGCCAGTTCCGCGCCGCGGCGCGTGGCCGCCGCGATCGCCTGTCCCACCAGTTCGCGGAAACCGCCGGCTTCCAGCGTCCCGACTGCGGCCTGGGTGGTGCCGTTGGGCGAGGTGACGCGGCGCCGCAGTTCCTGCGGCGGCTCGCCGCCAGCGGTGAGCATGCGCGCGGCGCCGAGGAGGGTCTGTTGCACCAGGGTGCGCGCCGCCGATTGCGGCAGGCCCTGCGCGATCGCGGCCTGCTCCATCGCCTCGGCCAGCAGGAACACGTAGGCAGGCCCGCTGCCCGAGGTCGCCGTGACAGCGTCCATCAGCGCCTCGTCGTCGATCCACACGGTCTGGCCGGCGGCGGAGAGCAGCGCGCCGGCGTGGTCGCGCCCGGTCGCGTCCACCCGCGCGTTGGCGAACAGGCCGGAGACCCCGGCACCCAGCAGCGCCGGGGTGTTGGGCATGGCCCGCACCACCGCCAGTTCGCCGCCCAGCCAGCGTTCGAGCTGCGCGGTGGTGATGCCGGCGGCGATCGACACCACCAGCGGCCGCTGCGCCTGTGCCGCAATGGCCAGCGACTGGCACACCTCGCGCATGACCTGCGGCTTGACCGCGAAGACCCAGGTGCCGGCATCGGCCACGGCTTCGGCGGCGGTGGCCTGGCAGGCCACGCCGAAGTCCCGCTCGAGACCTGCGCGAGTGGACGCGTCCGGTTCGGCCACGCGGATGCGGCCGCGGTCCACGCCGGCGGCCAGCAGGCCGCCGACCAGGCTGCGGGCCATGTTGCCGCCGCCGATGAAGGCGAGCGGCGAAGAGGCGAGGGCAGGGGGCTGGGTCATGGCGCGGGAGGGCTGTACTGGGGCCGACACCGTAACGCGAACGCACGCCGCTGGCATGTCCTGGCGCAGCGTTCCGTCCGGCCCGGGACGTGCGCGTGGTCACGCCGCCGCGCATGCGCGCCGCGTCGCGCCGGAAAAAGGGCCGTGCCGGCGCGATGTTCGGCCCGCGTACATGGCTATACTGCGCCCGGGGATTGGCTGTCGCACCCAGCGGCGCGGCGCCCGCATCACGACTACTGCGGCATTGGGGAGCTTGCATGGATATCGCCGAGCTGTTGGCGTTCTCGGTCAAGAACAAGGCCTCCGACCTCCATCTGTCGGCGGGACTGCCGCCGATGATCCGGGTCGATGGCGACGTGCGCCGGATCAACATCCCGGCGCTGGACCACAAGCAGGTGCACGCGCTGGTCTACGACATCATGTCGGACAAGCAGCGGCGCGACTTCGAGGAATTCCTCGAGACCGACTTCTCGTTCGAGATCCCGGGCCTGGCGCGCTTCCGTGTCAACGCGTTCAACCAGAACCGTGGCGCCGGCGCGGTGTTCCGCACGATTCCCTCGGAAGTGCTGACGCTCGAGGACCTGGGCTGCCCGCCGATCTTCCGCGAGCTGATCGAGCAGCCGCAGGGCCTGATCCTGGTGACCGGGCCGACCGGCTCGGGCAAGTCGACCACGCTGGCGGCGATGATCGACCACATCAACAAGAACGAGTACGGGCACATCCTCACCATCGAGGACCCGATCGAGTTCGTGCACACCTCGCAGAAGTGCCTGATCAACCAGCGCGAAGTGCATCGCGACACGCACGGCTTCAGCGAGGCGCTGCGCTCGGCGCTGCGCGAGGACCCGGACATCGTGCTGGTCGGCGAACTGCGCGACCTGGAGACGATCCGCCTGGCGCTGACCGCGGCCGAGACCGGCCACCTGGTGTTCGGCACCCTGCATACCAGTTCGGCGGCCAAGACCGTCGACCGCATCATCGACGTGTTCCCCGCCGGCGAGAAGCCGATGGTGCGCTCGATGCTGTCCGAGTCGCTGCGCGCGGTGATCTCGCAGGCGCTGCTGAAGAAGGTCGGAGGCGGCCGCACCGCGGCCTGGGAGATCATGGTCGGCATCCCCGCGATCCGGAACCTGATCCGCGAGGACAAGGTGGCGCAGATGTATTCGTCGATCCAGACCGGCCAGCAGCACGGCATGATGACGCTCGACCAGCACCTGCAGGACCTGGTCAAGCGCGGCATGATCACGCGCCCGCAGGCCAGGGAATACGCGAAGGAAAAGCGGCTGTTCGAGTGACGAGCCGCGGGCGGGTCGGCGCGCGCCGGCCGCCGCAGGGTTGCAGACCGGATTCGCCGGGACCGGGGACGCCGGGGAAGTGGACGGGACGAAGTCCCGCGGCCACGCCCGGCTCCCGCTGAAGGAGCCACCATGAGCAGCATCGATTTCACCTCGTTCCTCAAGCTGATGGCGCACCAGAAGGCGTCCGACCTGTTCATCACCGCCGGCATGCCGCCGTCGATGAAGGTCCACGGCAAGATCCAGCCGATCACCCAGAACCCGCTGACGCCGCAGCAGTCGCGCGACCTGGTGCTCAACGTGATGTCGCCGCCGCAGCGCGAGGAGTTCGAGCGCACCCACGAGTGCAACTTCGCCATCGGCGTGTCCGGGGTGGGGCGCTTCCGCGTGTCGTGCTTCTACCAGCGTAACCAGGTGGGCATGGTGCTGCGCCGGATCGAGACCAAGATTCCCAGCGTCGAAGAGCTCAACCTGCCGCCGATCATCAAGACGCTGGCGATGACCAAGCGCGGCATCATCATCTTCGTCGGCGCCACCGGCACCGGCAAGTCGACCTCGCTGGCGGCGATGATCGGCTACCGCAACCAGAACTCGACCGGCCACATCATCACCATCGAGGACCCGATCGAGTTCGTGCACAAGCACGAAGGCTGCATCATCACCCAGCGCGAGGTCGGCATCGACACCGACAGCTGGGAGAACGCGCTCAAGAACACCCTGCGCCAGGCGCCGGACGTGATCATGATCGGCGAGGTGCGTACCCGCGAGGGCATGGACCACGCCATCGCCTTCGCCGAAACCGGCCACCTGGTGCTGTGCACGCTGCACGCCAACAACGCCAACCAGGCGATGGACCGCATCATCAACTTCTTCCCCGAGGACCGTCGCAGCCAGCTGCTGATGGACCTCTCGCTCAACCTCAAGGGCGTGGTGGCGCAGCAGCTGATCCCGACCCCGGACGGCAAGGGCCGCCGGGTGGCGATGGAAATCCTGCTGGGCACGCCGCTGGTGCAGGACTACATCCGCGACGGCGAGATCCACAAGCTGAAAGAGGTGATGAAGGAGTCGACCAACCTGGGCATGAAGACCTTCGACCAGGCGCTGTTCGAGCTCTACCAGGCCGGCGAGATCTCCTACGAGGACGCCCTGCGCTACGCCGACTCGCAGAACGAGGTGCGCCTGAAGATCAAGCTCGCCCAGGGCGGCGACGCGCGCACGCTGTCGCAGGGGCTGGATGGCGTGGAGATCGCCGAGGTCCGCTGACCGCGCCGCATCCACGACGGGTCCACGCGGCCGGCGCGATGCTGGCTGCCGGCCGGCACGGGAGCGCGGGATGGCCAGCGACGAGACCGGCGGACAGGGCGGCGACGGCCCGGACCTGGAACTGCTGCCCGGCTGGCTCGCGCCAGCGGCGGCCGAAGCCCTGATGCGGCAGCTGTTGCAGGCGCTGCCCTGGCAGGTGCACCGGGTGCGCATGTTCGGGCGCGAGTTCGATTCGCCGCGCCGCAGTTGCTGGATCGGCGATGAGGGCGCGGCCTACCGCTACTCGGGCGTGCTGCACGCGCCCCATCCCTGGCCTGCCGCGCTGGCGTCCCTGCGCGAGCGGCTGGCCGTCGAGACCGGGACGGCGTTCAACAGCGTGCTGGCCAACCTCTATCGCGACGGCCGCGACCGCATGGGCTGGCACAGCGACGACGAGCCGGAACTGGGCACGCGCCCCCTGATCGCCTCGCTCAGCCTCGGCGCCACGCGCCGCTTCCTGCTCCGCCGCCGTGGCGACCACGCGCGTCGCCTGGCCCTGGACTTGCCCTCCGGCAGCCTGCTGCTGATGCGCGGCCAGACCCAGGCGCAGTGGCAGCATGCGCTGCCGGCGACCGCGCGCCCGGTCGGCCCGCGGATCAACCTCACCTTCCGGCGCATCGTGCCGCGCTGAGCGCGGCCACGCCGGCGCGGCTCAGCGCACGACGGCTGGGTGCGCGCGGCGCTGGTAGGCGTCGCCCTCGGTGAGGATCCACAGGCCAAGCTCGCCGACCAGGCCTTCCATCCCGCGCGAGAACGCATCGGCGACCAGGGGAATGGCGGTGCCGCCGGCGGGCTCGGCATGCGAGAAGGTGCGCGAGGCCACCACCAGCTGGTCGCGCACATGGATCAGCTTGGCGTTGAACTCGATGGTGGCCGCCGGCGACGGCCCGCCACCGTAATCGGACTCGAAGCGGCGCAGTTCCAGGGCCAGCTTGTAGTCGGGGCTGATACCGGTGCCCTGGCGGGCCACCCCGGAGATGCGCCCGGAGTCCTCCAGCGCGCGCAGCAGCGTGTCCTCGATCATCGCCGGCGGCGGCTTGGCCCAGCTGGCCCCGCGATAGACCTGGACCTCGCCGGGCGTGGGTCGCACCGCGATGCGCAGGCTGTCGACCATGCGCGCGGCCTGTGGCGGGGTCAGCACCAGTTGCCAGTCCACCGCCGGGGCGGACGGGGCGATCGTCACCTTGGGATCGGGGGCGTAGATCGTGGCCAGGTCGCGGTTGCCGCCCCCCAGCAGCGAGCAGCCGGCGAGGGCGAGCAGCAGTGCGCCAGCGGCCGCGCCGCGCAGCATGGCGACGCCGCGACCGCTGGGTCGCAGGCGGGGTCCGGTGATGGTCACGGTTCGAACTCCTTGGGGGCGTCGCGCCCGAACAGGTACTGGGCCGGGTTGGCGTCGAGGCGGTCGCTGATGCGGCGCAGGTCGCGCACCAAGCTGCGCAGTTCGGCCAGGGTCGGACCCAGCTGCCCCAGGCCGTCGTTGGCGAAGCTGCTGATCGCGGCGCGGTTGTCGTTGACGATGGCGTCGGCGCCGCTCACGGTCGAATCCAGCCGGTCCAGGGTGCCGTCGATCTTCGCGACCAGGCCGGGCAGCTGCTGGCTGAACTCGCGGTCGAAGGTGTTGAGGGTGCGGTTGGCCGTGCCCATGGTGACGGTCAGCTGCTCGCTGGCGTTGCGCGCGTTGAGCAGGATCTGGCGCACGTCCTCGCGCTGCGCGGCGATGGACGCGGTCATGACCTGGATGTTGTCCAGGGTCTGGGTCACGCGCTGCACGTTCTCCTCGCTGAGCATCTCGTCCAGGCGACTGACCAGGCGGTTGGCGGTATCGGCGATGTTCTGCAGCGCCGAGGGCTCGGTCTGGATCACCGGCGGCGCGCCATCGGACCCGGCGGTGAGCGGCGGCGCATTGGGGCTGCCGCCGGTGAGCTGGATGATCGGCGGGCCGGTCAGGCTGGTCATCGACAGCCGCGCCCGGGTATCGGTCTTGACCGGCGCATCGGCCTGCAGGCGCAGCCGAGCGATCACCTGGCGCGGATCGTTGGGCGCCAGCGCCAGGTCCTCGATGGTGCCCACCGAGATGCCGTTGTACTGGACGCTGCTGCCCTCCGACAGGCCGGTGACCGGCTCGTCGAACACCACGTAGTACGTGGCCCAGCTGCGGTCGGCGGAATACTTCGCCGCCCACAGCGCGAACAGCAGCAGGAAGACGGTGACGCCGATCGTGAATGCCCCGATCAGCACGTAGTTGGCCTTGGTTTCCATTACATGTCCTCAGCGATGGCCGCAGCGTGCGCGGCGCGTCCGCGCGGACCATGGAAGTACTCGCGGATCCATGGATGATCGTTGCGCTCGATCTCGTCCAGGGGCGCGGCGGCGACCACCTTGCGGTCGGCCAGCACGGCGACACGGTCGCAAATCGCATACAGCGTGTCGAGGTCGTGTGTGATCAGGAAGACGGTCAGTCCCAGCGCCTGGCGCAGCGTGTGGATGAGGTGGTCGAACGCCGCCGCGCCGATCGGATCGAGGCCGGCGGTGGGTTCGTCCAGGAACAGCAGCGGCGGGTCCAGCGCCAGCGCACGCGCCAGCGCGGCGCGCTTGCGCATGCCGCCCGAGAGCTGCGACGGCAGCTTGTCCAGGGCATCGGCCGACAGGCCGGCCAGGCGCACCTTGAGCAGGGCCAGTTCGTAGCGCAGCGAGTCGGGCAGGTCGGGATGGTGCTCCTTCAACGGCACCTGCACGTTCTCGCCCACGGTCAGCGAGGAGAACAGGGCGCCGTCCTGGAACAGCACGCCGATGTTGCGCTCCAGATGCAGGCGGTCGGCCGGATCCTCCGAGCGCGGGTCCACGCCGAGCACCTCGATCTCGCCCGCGTCTGGCCGGCGCAGCCCGATCAGCGAGCGCATCAGCACCGACTTGCCGGTGCCCGAGCCGCCGACCACGCCGAAGATCTCGCCCCGGCGCACGTCCAGGTCCAGGCCCTCGTGCACGGTCTGCGAACCGAAGCGGTTCACCAGACCGCGCACGCGGATCACCACCGGCGCCTCGGCATCGGTCGCTTGGCCGCGCGCGGCGGGCGCATTGCCGGCCACGTCGCCGGCCGGCGGGTTGGGGGTCTTGGTTTCGCTCACCGGGCCCTCGTCACCAATCCATGTACATGAACCAGATCGCGGCGAAGGCATCGAGGATGATCACCAGCGAAATGGTCTGCACCACCGAGGAGGTGGTGCGTTCGCCCACCGACTGCGCCGTGCCCTCCACGCGCAGGCCCTCCAGGCAGCCGATCAGGCCGATCACCATGGCGAACAGCGGCGCCTTGGACATGCCGATCAGGAAGTGGCGCACTTCCATTTCCTGCTGCATGCGGGCGAGGTAGGCCTGCGGCGGGATGTCGAGGCTGAAGACGCCCACCGCCATGCCGCCGAGCAGGCCCGCGACCATGGCGATGAACGTCAGCAGCGGCAGCATGATCAGCAGCGCGATCAGGCGCGGCAGCACCAGCAGCTCGACCGGGTCCAGGCCCAGGGTCCGGATCGCGTCCACTTCCTCGCGGCTGACCATGGCGCCGATCTGCGCGGTGAACGCGCTGGCGGTGCGGCCGGCGAGCAGGATCGCGGTCAGCAGCACGCCGAACTCGCGCAGGAAGGCGATCGACACCAGCTCGACCACGAAGATGGTGGCGCCGAAGTCGGCGAGGATCTGCGCGCCCAGGAACGCGATCACCGCGCCGACCAGGAACGAGAGCAGGGCCACCAGCGGCACCGCGTCCAGGCCCACCTGCTCCATGTGGTAGACCGTGGAGGTGAGCCGGAAACGCCGCGGCTGCAGCACGGTGCGGCCGAGCTTGAGCAGGTTCTCGCCCAGGAAGCTCACCAGCGCGACCACTTCCAGGCCGTCCTTGTGGACCGCGCGGCCCAGCCGCTCCAGCGCCGCGGCGAAGCCGTACGGCCGCCGGGTCTTGGGGCGGTCGTCGTGGATGTCCTGGATCGCGGCCACCAGCGCGCGGTGGTCGTCGCGGAAGCGGAAGGACTGGTAGTCCATGTCGTGCTGCGCGGCATAGCGCAGCAGCTGCAGCACGCCCAGGGAGTCGAGCCGGTCCACGCCGGTGGCATCGATGCTGCGCACAGAGCCGGGCGCTGACCGCAGCGCCTCGCCCACGCCGGTGGCGTAGTCGAGCGTCCAGGCGCCGGCCAGGCGCAGCATGGCATCGTCTCCCGGAACGGGTCCGGCGGTAGGCGGCGACGGTTGGGACGGACTCATCGCCGCGAGCATACAGCCATCATCGTGCACGGGCCGATCACCCGCGGCGGATGCCGCCCGGCCCGTCGCCATGCGATCCTGTGTCCATGTCGTCCGCCGCCATGCCCGCCACCGCGTCCTACGCGATCCGCATCGCCTTCATCGTCGAGCTCGCCGGCCACCTGCACCGCTACGGCACGACCGCGCAACGCCTCGAGGGCGCGATCGTTTCGGTGGCCCGCCGACTCGGTCTGGACTGCGAGCCGTGGAGCAATCCCACCGGCCTGATCCTGAGCTTCTCCGATCCGCAGCGCCCGCCCGGCGAGAGCGATACCACGCGCGTGATCCGCCTGCCGCCGGGCGAGACCAACCTGTCCCGGCTGTGCGAGGCCGACCGCATCGCCGAGGAAGTCACCGCCGGGCGGCTGGGTATCGCCGAGGGTCATGCCGCGCTGCGCGCCCTCGACCAGCCCGCCAACTGGCAGGCGCGGCTGCGGCAGATATTCGGCTTCGGCCTGGCCTCGGCCAGCGTGGCCGGCCTGCTGCGCCTGCCCTGGCTGGACGTGGCCACCGCCGGGGTCATCGGCACGCTGGTCGGGCTGCTGCTGGTGGCCAACCGCAGCGTGCAGATGAAGGAGGCCGAGGACGCGGTGGCCGGCATGCTCGCCGGCGGCCTGGCGGCGCTGGTGGCGGTGTTCGCGCCGCTCAACCTCAATACCGTGGTGATCGCCTCGATGATCGTGCTGATGCCGGGGATGGCGCTGACCAACGCCTTCAGCGAGCTCACCAGCCAGCACCTGATGTCCGGCACCGCGCGTTTCTTCGGGGCGATGACCACCCTGCTCAAGCTCACCGTCGGCACCATGATCGCGTTGACCGTGGTGGAACTGGTGGGCCTGGAGCCGCAGGTGCGGGCGTGGCGGCCGCAACCCGAATGGGTGGAGTGGGGCGCGGTGGTGACCGCCGCCTGGGCCTTCGCGGCGCTGTTCCGGGCCGCGCGCCGCGACTACCTGCTGGTGATGGCCGCGGCGATCATCGGCTATGCCATCTCGCGCATGGGCGGCCAGTGGCTGGGCAGCCCGGCCGGGGTGTTCCTCTCGGCCCTGGTGATCACCGTGGCCGGAAACGGCTATGCGCGCTGGATGAACCGGCCCGGCGCGCTGATCCGCGTGCCGGGCATCATCATGCTGGTGCCCGGCAGCACCAGCCTGCGCAGCCTGCTGGTGGCGGTGCAGCAGCAGGACGTCGCGGCCGGACAGGGCGCGGCGATCACCGTGCTCAACGTGCTGCTGGCGCTGGTGGCCGGACTGCTGATCGGCAACCTGCTGCTGCCGGCGCGGCGCGACCTCTGAACCCCGGATGCGAAAACGCCGGCTTGCGCCGGCGTTCGCGAGGCTCGCGTGCCCGGGCTCAGGCCTTGATCAGGAAGTCCTCGGGCTTCTTGCCCTTCTTGACCAGGGCGGCCATCCAGCGCGGCTGCTTGCCGCGGCCGGTCCAGGTTTCCTCGGGGTTGGCCGGGTTCTGGTACTTGGGCGGCACCTTGCCGAGTTTGCGTGCCGGGCGCGCGGCCTTGCCGGTCGCGGCCTTCTTCGCGCGTGCGGGGGCGCCGGCGCGGCCACCGAACAGCTCTTCGACCGTGTAGCCCTCGGCGAGGGCGAAATCCACGATGCGCTTGCGGATCGCGGCGATGGGCTTGCGCTTCCTCAGTGTCGTCTTGCGCTGCTTGGCGGCCGCGATGAGCGCGTCGAGTTCCTTGGGGGAAAGTACGTTCAGGTCGATTGCCATTTGGGAAAAACTCCAGCGGGATTAAGGGAACGACCAGTCCGTGGTTCGCGGCCATGGTAAAGGAATATATCCCGCCGACAAAATGACGCCATCACGCCTGAGCGTAATGGCGCATTATCGACCGCATTTGCAGGCGCGATCTGCCGGCCTAGCCGCCCAGCAGCCTCGCCATCAGCGCCGCCCGGTCGAGCTGCTCGGATTCGGACGCCGCGCGCGCGCGGTACTCGAAGGTGCCGGCCGCCAGGCCGCGTTCGGAGACCACGACCCGGTGCGGGATGCCGATCAGTTCGATATCCGCGAACATCGGGCCGGGGCGCAGGCCGCGGTCGTCGAGCGCGGCATCGAGGCCCGCCTCGCGCAGTTCGCGGTACAGCGCCGCGGCGGCCTCGGCCACCTCCGGGTTGCCCTTGGGATTGATCAGGCACACCACCGCGTGCCACGGCGCCATCGCCGCCGGCCAGACGATGCCGGAGGCGTCGTGGTTCTGTTCGATCGCGGCGGCGACGATGCGCGACACGCCGATGCCGTAGCAGCCCATCGCCGGATGCACGGCCTTGCCGGACTCGTCCAGCACCGTGCACTGCATGGCTTCGGAATAGCGACGGCCCAGGGCGAAGACGTGGCCGACCTCGATGCCGCGCGCCAGGGCGAGGCTGCCCTGGCCGTCGGGCGAGGGGTCGCCGGCGACCACGTTGCGGATGTCGGCGACCTCGTCGGGTTCGGGCAGGTCGCGGCCCCAGTTCACCCCGGCGATGTGGAAGCCGTTGTCGTTGGCGCCGACCACGAAATCGGCCATCGCGGCCACGGCGCGGTCGGCGACCACGCGGACGGGCTTGCGCGCGCCGATCGGGCCGAGGAAGCCCGGCTCCGCGCCCAGGTGCTCGCGGATCTCGGCCTCGGTCGCCAGGCGGTAGTCGGCCAGGCCGGCGAGCTTGGCCAGCTTGATCTCGTTGACCACGTGGTCGCCGCGCACCAGCGCCAGGACGAAGCCCTCGTCGCCCCACAGCGCCACCGACTTCACCGTCCGCTGCAGCGCGATGCCGAGCAGGGCGGCGACGTCCTCGCAGGTCTTCTGGGTCGGGGTCGCGACCTTGCGCAGCTCCTCGGCGGGCGCCGGGCGCGGGCCGGGCGCCAGCGCCTCGGCCAGCTCGACGTTGGCCGCGTAGCCCGAATCCTGCGAGAAGGCCAGTGCGTCCTCGCCCGAATCGGCCAGCACGTGGAACTCGTGCGAGGCGCTGCCGCCGATCGCGCCGGTATCGGCGGCGACCGCGCGGAACTCCAGGCCCAGGCGGGTGAAGATGCGCACGTACGTGTCGTACATGTTGCGGTATTCGCGCTGCAGGTCCTCGTCGCTGACGTGGAAGGAATAGGCGTCCTTCATCACGAACTCGCGTGCGCGCATCACCCCGAATCGCGGCCGGATCTCGTCGCGGAACTTGGACGTGACCTGGTAGAAATTCACCGGCAGCTGCTTGTAGCTGGCAAATTCCTGGCGGAAGAAGTCGGTCACCGCCTCCTCGGCGGTCGGAGTGAAGCAGTAGTCCTGCTCCTTGCGGTCGCGGATCTTGAGCAGCTGCGGGCCGAACTTTTCCCAGCGCCCGGTTTCCTCCCACAGCTCCTTCGGCTGCACCGAGGGCATGGCCATCTCGATCGCGCCGGCGCGGTCCATCTCCTCGCGCACGATCGCCTCGACCTTGCGCAGCACGCGCAGGCCCAGCGGCGACCAGGTGTACAGGCCGGCGGCGAGCCGGCGCACCATGCCCGCGCGGAGCATCAGCTGGTGGCTGACGATCTCGGCGTCGGCGGGCGTTTCCTTTTCGGTACGGAGGTGGAACTGCGACAGGCGCATCAATCGGGCTCGCAACGGCGGGACGCGCATTCTGCCATGCGGTCCCGGCCGGTTCCCGGTGCGCCGCGGCGACTCAGGTGGTCGCCGGGGCTCCGCCGCCGCAGTAGGCGCGGATCGCGGCGTTGGCCAGCTCGAGCTGGCTGGCGCGCTCGGCGTCGTTGAGCGCGCGCCCGGGCTGGCCGTCGTCGCCGGCCTCGTGCACGGGGCGGCCACTGCCCAGCGCGGCCAGGTTGGCCCGCGCGGTGGCGCAGCGCGGGTCCCCGGAGGCGGCCGGCACCGGCGCTGCCGGAGAGGCGGAGCGCGCGCGGTCGGTGCCGGTGATCTGGCGTTGCTGGAAGCTGCCGGCCGGCGGCGGCGTCTGCGAATAGTGGGTGACGCCGTTGGCGTCCTTCCACTGGTAGACCTCGCCGCCGTGGACGGCGGACGCGGCCAGCAGGCCGGCGGCGGCGAACGCCAGGATCGGGAGGCGGGGCATCGCGGGCTCCTGCAGGGCGCGGGGTGCGCGCGGCGATTCCAGCATCGCGCCGCGCGGCGCGCAAGCGCGGCCGCGCCGAAACGTGAACCGGTCGCGCTCGTCCGGCAGCATCCGCGGGCGCCGGCGGCGTGCCGTCTGGCGCTACACTGACCCGATGGATCATCCCACCCCAGCCCCGCCGCGCGGCCGCGGCATCTACCTGCTGCCCAACCTGTTCACCACCGGCGGCCTGTTCGGCGGCTTCTTCGCCATCATCGCCGCCTCGCAGGGCCGGTTCGGCGCGGCCTGCATCGCGATCTTCGTGGCCGCGATCCTCGATGGCATCGACGGCCGCGTCGCGCGCCTGACCAACACCCAGAGCGAGTTCGGCGTGCAGTACGACTCGCTGGCCGACCTGGTGAGCTTCGGCATGGCGCCGGCGCTGGTGATGTACCACTGGGCGCTGATGTCGATGAAGCTCGACGGCCCCACGCTGGGCAAGATCGGCTGGCTGGCGGCGTTCCTGTACGCCGCGTGCGCGGCGCTGCGGCTGGCGCGCTTCAACAGCCAGGTGGGCACGGTCGACCGGCGCTGGTTCATCGGCCTGGCCAGCCCGGCCGCGGCCGGACTGATGGCCAGCTTCGTCTGGACGTGCCACGAACTGGGCTACGCCGGCGAGGACCTGCGCTACTTCGCCCTGGCGGTGACGGTGGTGGCGGGGCTGCTGATGGTCAGCCGCCTGCGCTACAGCAGCTTCAAGGGCAGCGGCACCGGGCCGCGCGCCGAGCGCGTGCCGTTCGCGGCGCTGCTGGTCGCGGTCGGCGTACTGATCGCGCTGTGGGTGGATCCGCCCAAGACCCTGCTGGTCGCGGCCACGCTGTATGCGCTCTCGGGTCCGGTGATGTGGGTCCGGCGTCGCAACGAAGGTACGCGTACGGAGCCTGCGTGAACTGGGATCCCTTCCAGCGCGATGCCCTGGAAGCGATGGGCCTGCGCCTGTACGAGGTCCGCGATGCGGGCCCCGCGGCCGCGCCCGTAGAGGAACCGCCGGCCGCCGCGAGCCCCACGCAAGCGCCAGTGCGCACGGTGGACGCCCCCGCCAGCCAGCGCCTGCTGGTGGCGCTGGCGCGCGCGGCCGGACGGCGTGCGGACGATGCCGAAGCGCTGGCCCTGTGCCGGCGCCTGCTGCCCGCCGGCGGGCTGCGCGACGTGGCCTCGCGGCGCGCCCTGTGGCGGCGGCTGCGCGCGCTGCGGAGTGGTTCGCGGCCATGAGCACGGCCGCCGTCGAGGCGGAGCAGGCACGCGCCTGGCTGCGGCCGATGCGCGAGGACGATCTCGACCAGGTGATGCGCATCGAACTGCGCGCCTATCCCTTTCCCTGGACCCTGGGCATCTTCCGCGACTGCCTGCGCGCGGCGTATCCGGCGTGGGTGATGGTCGCCGGGGACCGCATCATGGGCTACGGCGTGCTGAGCGTGGCCGCCGGCGAGGCCCACGTGCTCAACGTCTGCATCGATCCGGACGACCAGGGCCATGGCCACGGCCGGCGGCTGTTCCAGGCGCTGGTGCAGGCCGCGCGCGGGCATGGCGCCCAGCGCGTGTTCCTGGAGGTGCGCCCGTCCAACCCGGCCGCCATCGCCCTCTACCACGACGAGGGCTTCAACGAGATCGGCCGCAGGCCGCGCTACTACCCGGCCTTCGATGGCCGCGAGGACGCGATCGTGATGGCCCGCGAACTGGTGGCCGACGACATCAGCACGATGCCGCCGCTGTGACGCGCGCCTAGGCCAGGCGCGCGCGCTGGGTGGTCAGGGCCTGGTGCTGGGCGCTCCAGTCGGCCAGGCGCTGGCGCTCCTGCTCGACCACGGCGGCAGGCACCTTGTCGCTGAACTTCGCCAGCTTGGCCTCGCTCTTCCCGCGCTCGGCGGAAACCCGCGCGATCTCGCGGTCCAGGCGCGCGCGCTCGGCGTCCAGGTCGACCAGGCCCTCCAGCGGAACGAACAGCCCCATCTCCCCGACCAGGCCGGCGGCCGACGGCGGCGGGTCTCCGTCCAGCACCTCGATGCGCTCGAGCCGGTTGAGGAAGCGCAGCTGCGCGTCGAAACGCTGCAGGCGCGCGGTGTCCGCTTCGCCGGCCGGGCGCAGCAGCAGCGGGACCTGGCGCGAGGGCGGCACGCCCAGCTCGCTGCGGATGCGCCGCAGCGCGGTCACCATCTGCTTGAGCCATTCGATGTCGGCCTCGGCGCCGGCATGGTCTCCGGCGAAATCAGCGGCCTGCGGATACGGCCGGAGCGAGATCGTGTCGCCTTCGATCGACAGGCGCGGCGCGACCTGGCGCCACAGTTCCTCGGTCACGAAGGGAACCAGCGGATGCAGCATGCGCAGCAGCGCCTCCAGCACCACCAGCAGGGTGCGGCGGGTGCTCGCGGCCGCGGCCGCGTCCTGGCCCTGCAGCGCCGGCTTGGCCAGTTCCACGAACCAGTCGCAGTACTCGTTCCAGGCGAACTCGTAGAGCGTCTGCGCCAGCAGGTCGAAGCGGTAGGCGGAGAAATGCGCCTGCGCCTGCGCGGCGGTGGCGGCCAGGCGCGCGAGGATCCAGCGCTCGGCATCGGTGGCCGGCGCCGCGGCCGCCTGCGCGGGCAGGGCGCCGCCTTCGGTGTTCATCAGCACGAAGCGCGTGGCGTTCCACAGTTTGTTGCAGAAGTTCTTGTAGCCTTCCGCGCGGCCCAGGTCGAACTTGATGTCGCGGCCCGGCCCGGCCAGCGCCGCCATGGTGAAACGCAGCGGATCGGCGCCGTGCGCGGCGATGCCCTCGGGGAACTCCTTGCGCGTGGCCTTCTCGATCTTCGGCGCGTCCTTGGGCTTCATCAGCCCGGTGGTGCGCTTGGCCACCAGCGCGTCGATGCTGATGCCGTCGATGATGTCGAGCGGGTCGAGGATGTTGCCCTTGGACTTGGACATCTTCTGGCCGTCCTTGTCGCGGACCAGCCCGGTGATGTAGACGTCGTCGAAGGCGACCTTGCCGGTCAGCGCGTCGGTCATCATGACCATGCGCGCCACCCAGAAGAAGATGATGTCGAAGCCGGTCACCAGCACGCTGGTGGGCAGGAACTCGTCGAAGCCGCGCTCGCGCATGGCGGCCTCGTCCGGCCAGCCCAGGGTGCTGAATGGCCACAGCGCGGAGGAGAACCAGGTCTCCAGCACGTCGCTGTCCTGGCGCAGCGCGACCTCGGCGCCGATGCCGCCGCGCGCGCGCGCGTCGGCCTCGTCGCGGCCGACGTAGATGTTGCCGGCCTCGTCGAACCAGGCCGGGATGCGGTGGCCCCACCAGAGCTGGCGGCTGATGGTCCAGTCCTGGATGTTCTCCATCCAGTGGCGGTAGGTGTTGATCCAGTTCGGCGGCACGAACCTCACGCTGCCGTTCTCGACCAGTTCCATGCCGCGCCGGCCCAGCTCGTCCATGGCCACGAACCACTGGTCGGTGAGGTAGGGCTCGATCACCTGGCCGCTGCGGTCGCCGCGCGGCACCTGCAGCTTGTGCGGCCGGGTCTCCACCAGCAGGCCGGCGGCCTCCAGGTCGGCGAGCACGGCCTGGCGCGCCTCGTAGCGGTCCAGGCCGCGGTACTTCTCCGGCGCGGCGTCGTTGACCGTCGCGGTGTCGGTGAAGATGTTGATCATGGGCAGGTCGTGGCGTTGGCCCACCGCGTAGTCGTTGAAATCGTGCGCCGGCGTGACCTTGACCACGCCGGTGCCGAAGGCGCGGTCGACGTAGTCGTCGGTGATCAGCGGGATGCGCCGGCCCGACAGCGGCAGCTCGACGCTGGCGCCGTGCAGGGCGGCATAGCGCGGGTCGTCCGGATGCACCATCGCCGCGGTGTCGCCGAGCATGGTTTCCGGGCGGGTGGTGGCCACCACCAGGTAGTCGCGGGTCTCGCGCAGCACCTCGTTGCCGTCGGCGTCGAGCTCGACGTGCTCGTAGGTGCGGCCATCGGCCAGCGGATACCGGATCGACCACAGGAAGCCGTCTTCCTCCTCGCTCACCACCTCCAGGTCGGAGACCGCCGTCTGCAGCACCGGGTCCCAGTTGACCAGGCGCTTGCCGCGGTAGATCAGGCCCTTCTCGTGCAGGCGCACGAAGGCCTCGACCACCGCCTTCGACGGGCCCTCGTCCATGGTGAAGACCTTGCGCGACCAGTCGCCGGAGGCGCCCAGGCGGCGCATCTGCCGCTCGATGGTGTCGCCGGACTGCTGCTTCCACTCCCAGACCTTGGCGATGAAACCCTCGCGCCCCAGCGAGTCGCGGGTTTCGCCCTGGCCGGCGATGGCCAGGTTGCGGCTGACCACCATCTCGGTGGCGATGCCGGCATGGTCGGTGCCCACCTGCCACAGCGTGCGGTAGCCGCGCATGCGGTGGTAGCGGATCAGCGCGTCCTGCAGCGTGTGCTGGAACGCATGGCCCATGTGCAGGGTGCCGGTGACGTTCGGCGGCGGCAGCAGGATGGTGTAGGCCGGGCCGTCGCCGCGAGGCGCGAACACCCCCGCGGCCTCCCATTCGGCGTAGAGCCTGGATTCGAAGCTGCCGGGATCGTAGGAGGGGGCGAGGGTGTCGGTCATGGTCGGTCTTGCAGCAGGCGGGTCGGCCGCCTCCCTGGAGGCGGGGAGGGTCGGGGGTGGGGGCATGGGCCGGCGAGCCCCCCGTTCGTCCCTGCGCAGCGTCCCCGATACGGTGGGCGCGCGCAGCGGGCTTACATGTCGTACTTGTTGAGCTCCAGGCCCTGGGCCTTGTAGTGCTTCCAGCGCTCGCGCAGCGGGCCGCGCGCCGATTCGTCGGCCGGCACCACCTCGAGCACGCGCTCGAAGCCGCCGGCCACCGGTGCGTCGCGCAGGTTGATCACCAGCGCGCGCATCGGCGGGTCGGCCTGCGGATCGGCGATGAGTACGGGCGTCAGGCCGTCCTCCTCTTCGCCCTCGCGGCCGGCGATCTGGTGGGGGATGAACTCGTCCTCGCCCATGTCCCAGAGCAGGTCGTCGAGTTCCTCGGCCTGCCCGGCGTCGCGCGCCAGCACCAGCACCCATAGATCGGCGGCGTGGGCCTTGCGCACCAGTTCGCAGACCAGCCGCAGCGGCTGCTCGCGAAAGCGCGGCTTGGCGACCAGGTAGAAGTCGGCGCGGGCCATCGGCGGCGTGAGCCGGGCCTCAGCCCGCCGTCGCGCCGCCGGCGCGGTCCAGCAGCCACTGGCTCAGCAGGCCGACCGGGCGGCCGGTGGCCATGCCCATCTTGCCCGAGTCGCTGGCGCTGCCGGCGATGTCCAGGTGCGCCCAGCGCTGGCCCTCGGTGAAGCGCGAGAGGAAGCAGCCGGCGGTGATCGCGCCGCCCCAGCGGCCGCCGATGTTGTAGACATCGGCGAACTGCGATTCGAGCAGGGTCTGGTACTCGTCCCACAGCGGCAGGCGCCAGGCGCGGTCGAACACCTGCTCGCCGGCGCCCAGCAGTTCGCCCGCCAGGTCGTCGTGCTTGCTCATCAGGCCGGTGGCGAAGCTGCCCAGCGCGACCATGCAGGCCCCGGTCAGGGTGGCCACGTCGACCAGCGCCTGCGGCTTGAAGCGCTCGGCGTAGGTCAGCGCGTCGCACAGGATCAGGCGGCCCTCGGCGTCGGTGTTGCCGACCTCGATGGTCTTGCCGGCCATGCTGGTGATCACGTCGGAGGGGCGGTAGCTGTTGCCGTCGATCGCGTTCTCCACCGCCGGCACGACCACCACCAGGTTCACCGGCAGTTGCATCCCGACCGCGGCCACGAACGTGCCGATCACGCTCGCCGCGCCGCACATGTCGAACTTCATTTCCTCGATGCCGCCCTGCGTCTTGAGGTTGACGCCGCCGGTGTCGAAGGTGATGCCCTTGCCGACCAGCACGTAAGGCCGCGAGTCGCCGCCGTTGTTCCACTTCAGCACGACCAGGCGCGGGCGGTTGGCCGAGCCGCGGGCCACCGCCAGCAGCGCGCCCATGCCCAGCTCCTCCATCTGCGCCTCGTCGAGCACCTCGGCCTCGGCCTTGTCGAAGCGGGCCGCGAACTCCTGGGCCTGGCTGGCGACGTAGGCGGGGTTGCAGATGTTGGGCGGCAGGTTGCCCATCTCGCGCGCGAACTTCACGCCGGCGGCGATCGCCTTGCCCTGTGCCAGCGCGGTCTCGTCCTCGCCCTGCACGGCGAACGCGGTCAGGCCGGCTTCGCTGCGCTTCTTGTTCTTGACGCCGAGGGTGGCGGTGTAGCGGTAGGCCGCGTGGTCGGCCGCGATCACCGCCTGGCGGATGTTCCAGGCCTGGTCGCGGCCCTTCACGTCGAGTTCCGACAGGGTGAACAGGACGCTCCGGACCGGGCCGGTGCGCAGCGCGCGCACCGCATCGGCGACCGCCTTGAGGTATTGCGGCACGCCGAACTTGGCGCGGTCGCCCAGCCCGACCACCAGCGCCCGCGGCGCGCCCGCGCCCGGCAGGTCGTGCACCAGCAGGCTGCGGCCGGTGGCGCCGGAAATGTCGCCACGGGCGATGAGCGCGGCCAGCCGGCCTTCGCCGTCGAGCGCCTGCGCCGCGGGCGTGAGCGTGCCGTCGGAGAAAGCGCCTACCACGACGCAGTCGGTGGCGGCGGCGGCCGCGGAGGCACGGTTCAGGGTGAATTCGAGGGTCATCGATCAGATTCCGAAGGGTATTTCCGTACAATCGGCGCCCTGCACCCGGGTGCCGGAGCCGCGTCGGTTCCGGGCCGCAGTCGGGCCGGACGCAATGCCTCTAGTCTAATCGAACCCCCCGCCTGATGCCGAAGCTCGACAGTTACCTGTTCCGCGAATTCGCGCAGACCACGTTCGCGGCGCTGGTCGTGCTGATGGTGGTGAGCCTGGGCGGCGTGTTCGCCGACGTGCTCAAGGACATCGTCGGCGGCAAGGTCCCGGCCGGGATCATGCTCGCCCAGCTCGGGCTGCAACTGCTCAACTACCTGCCGCTGATCCTGCCGCTGGGCCTGATGCTGGGCCTGCTGCTCGGCGTCGGCCGGCTGTACCGCGACAGCGAGGCCCCCGTGCTGGCCTCGATCGGGGTCGGCCCACGCCGCCTGCTGCGGCCGCTGATGATGCTGGTGGTGCCGTTCGTGCTGGTGGTCGGCGCCTGCTCGCTGTGGCTGGGGCCGTGGGCGCGGGCCTATTCGCAGCAGATGATCGAGGCCGGCCAGCGCACCCTGCTGGTCTCGGGCCTCGAGGCCGGCCGCTTCGTGGAGCTGCCCGGCGGCGGCGGGGTGGTCTACGCCAACTCGATGTCCAGCGACGGCACCTACCTGGGGCGGGTGTTCATCTACAGCCAGGACGAGGGGCGGATGGACATCACCTCGGCCCGTACCGGCACCCTGGCGCTCGATGGCGATACCCGTTACCTCAAGCTCGACGAGGGCTTCCGCGTCGAAGGCCCGCTCGATGGCGGCAAGGATTTCAGGCTGATGCGCTTCGGCTCCAACGAGGTGCGGCTGCCGGATGCGGAAAGTTCCGACGGTGAACGCGATCCCGAACTGATGTCGACCCTGGCCCTGCTGAGCGACCGGCGTGCGGATGCGCTGGCGCAGTTGCATTTCCGCATGGCGCCGCCGCTGATGGCGCTGGCCTTCGCGCTGCTGGCGGTGCCGCTGGCGCGCAGCCCGCCGCGGCAGGCGCGCTGGGGGCGGATGCTGCTCGGCCTGTTGGCCTATGTGTTCGGCGTCAACCTGATGCTGCTGGGCACCAATGCCTTGGCCAACGGGCGCATCCCGGTCGCGCTGGGCCTGTGGTGGCTGGTGCTGCCGCTGCTGGCGCTGGCGCTGTGGATGTACTTCAAGGATGGCCGGGTCCGGCGCGCGAGGCTGCGTCCGGCGGCGACGGGAGCGGCGCGATGAGGCCCTTCCCCAAGCTCCACGACGTGCTGGTGGCGCGCGTGGTGATCGGCACGGTGCTGCTGACCTGGGCGGTGCTGACGGGTCTGGACATGGTGCTGGCGATGGTCGACGAGCTGCGCAGCGTCGGCCAGGGCCGCTACGACTTCCTCAAAGCGGTCACCTACATCGCCCATACCCTGCCGCGCCGCGCCTACATGATGTTCCCGACCGCCGCGGTGATCGGCTCGCTGATGGGGCTGGGGCAGCTGGCGGCCAGTTCGGAGCTGACCGCCCTGCGTGCGCTGGGCGTGTCGCGCCCGCGGCTGAGCCTGTCGGTGGCGCTGCCGCTGCTGGTGCTGACCGGCCTGATGATGCTCAACGCCGAGACCGTGGCGCCCTGGGCCCAGCGCAGCGGCGACATGATGAAGTCCGCGGCGCGTTCCAACGACATGATCGTGGCGCAGTATTCGGGCCTGTGGGCACGCGAGGGCGACACCTTCCTCAACAGCCAGTCCGGGCGCGAGCGCAACGAGGACGGCCGGCGCTGGCTGGAGCTGGACGACGTGCGCCTGTTCGAGTTCGACGAGGACGGGCGCCTGGCCTCGGTGGCCAGCGCGCGCCTGGCCGAGCACCGGGCCGGCAGCGGCTGGATCCTGCGCGACGTGACCCGCACCTGGTTCGAGGAGCGCGCGGTGACCCAGACCGAGGTGGCCGAGGAACACTGGGAGTCCAACCTGGATTCGGCCACCCTGGCCGCCAACGCCAGCAACATCTGGCGCCCGCGCTACATGACCGCGGCCGAGCTGCGCCAGGGCATCGACTACCGCAAGCGCAACCACCTCGACGCCAGCGAGTTCGAGGAGCACTACTGGGGCCACTGGTTCTACCCGCTCAACGTGCTGGCGCTGTGCCTGGCGGCGATCCCGTTCGCGTTCGGCAGCCTGCGCAGCGGCGGTCTGGGCCGGCGCCTGTTCATCGGCGTGTCCTTCGCCCTGGGCTTCTGGCTGCTGCAGACCCAGGTGGTGAAGCTGGCGGCGGTGTATGGCTTCGACTACCGCCTTGCCTACGCGGTGCCGCCGCTGATGATGCTGGTAGTGTCCTGGTTCCTGTTCCGGCGCCGCAGCGGCTAGCGGCGCCGCGGCTTCAGTCCGCTCGCGCCAGGCGTACGACCCGGCTGCCGCTGGCGCGGTCGTGCCAGGTCAGGCGGTCGCGGTCGATCCAGGCCCACCAGAAGCCGGCGCCGCCGGCCAGCAGCGACAGTGTCGCCACCGCATAACGTCGCCAGGCCGCCGAGCGGGTGAGCGCGCCACCGTCCAGCGACACCACCCGCAGCCGCCAGGGGCGCATGCCCAGGGTCTGGCCGCCGCGGTGCCAGCTGATCGTCGCGTACAGGCCGGTGACGCCCCAGCACGCCAGCCACAGCAGCCACTGCATCGCGCTGCAGGGGCCGATGTTGTGGCGCGGATCGCCGCTGATGGCCAGGTCGGCCAGCACGAACGGCACCGCCACCACGAACCACAGCGCCACGGCCACGAACAGGTCGTAGGCGAGCGCAAGCAGGCGGCGGCCGATGTAGGCGCCGTGACGGGGTGCGGTGGGGGTGTCGGCGTGGCGGGCGTGCATGCGTACAGGATACCGGTTCGTCATGCGCGGCCCTTCGGCTAAGCTGCGTCGATGCCCAGCACCACCCCCGCCGAACGGCGCCTGCGCGCGCAGCGGCTGCCCCCGCTGCGCGAGGCCGACGCGGGTGCCATCCACGCTTTCCTCGATGCCCTGTGGGCCGAACGCGGCGCGGCGCGGCAGACCCTGGACAGCTACCGGCGCGACCTCGAAGGACTGGCGCGCTGGCTGGACGGGCGCGACGGTGGCCTGGCGGCGGTCGATCGCGCGGCGCTGTTCGACTACCTGGCCGCGCGCACCCGCGATGGCTATTCGGCGCGCAGCAACGCGCGGCTGCTGACCGCGCTGCGCGCGTTCTTCGCCCACCTGCGCCAGCGCGGCCTGCGCGAGGACGACCCGGTGGCCCTGGTCGATCCGCCGCGCCTGCCGCGTTCGCTGCCCAAGGCGGTGGGCGAGGGCGAGGTGGAGGCACTGCTGGAGGCACCCGATGTGTCCACGCCCACCGGCCTGCGCGACCGCGCCATGCTCGAACTGATGTACGCCTGCGGGCTGCGGGTGAGCGAACTGGTCGGGCTGCCGGCCACGGCGGTCAACCTGCGCCAGGGCGTGCTGCGCGTGGCCGGCAAGGGCGGGCGCGAGCGGCTGGTGCCGCTGGGCGAGGAGGCCCAGCATTGGCTGGAACGCTACCTGGAACAGGCCCGGCCGGCGCTGGCTGGCGGCCGGGTGGCGCCCTGGCTGTTCCTGTCGGCCGGGACGGGGGAAGCGCCGAGCCGCCAGCAGTTCTGGACCACGGTGAAACGCGCCGCCGCGGTGGCCGGCATGGACCCGGCGCGGATCAGTCCGCATGGCCTGCGCCACAGTTTCGCCACCCATCTGCTCAACCATGGCGCGGACCTGCGCGCCTTGCAGATGCTGCTCGGCCACAGTTCGCTGTCCACCACCCAGATCTACACCCTGGTGGCGCGCGAGAAGCTCAAGCAGCTGCACGCGCGCCACCATCCGCGCGGCTGAGCGCGGGGCTTGTTGCGGCGCGGCAAGCGCCCGGGCACAGGAGTGTTAGCGTTAACACTCCGCCCAGGGGAGCCCGTCGCAATGCCCAGTGCCGTCCGTGTCCGTGCCCGTGTACTCGCCGTCGCCATCGCCCTCGCGGCCGCCAGCGGAACTGCGCCCGCCGCGCCGCTGGAACTCAACGAACTCGAGTACTTCAGCAAGCCCGGACTGGACGTGCTGGCCTTCAGCAACTACTACGACGGCCTGTTCAGCGATGCCAAGCACGCGGGCGTGGAACTGATCCACCACGGCGTGCGCACCGCGACCAATGGCGATGTGCGCCTGAGCGCCACGCCCGAGCAGTGGGATCCGGTGGCGCTGATGGTCGATCGCCAGGTCGACGCGCAGGCGGGCGTGGTCCACACCCGCCTGGGCTATCCGGCGCACGGTTTCGAGTACGCGATCCGGGTCTCGCCCGCAGGCGAGGGCGTCAGGATCCAGGTCGTGTTCGACCAGCCGCTGCCGGCCGAACTTGAGGGCAAGGCCGGATTCAATCTCGAGTTCCTGCCCTCGGCGTACTGGGGCAAGACCTGGACGACCGAGTCGGGCAGCGGCCAGCTGCCGCTGTACCCCTCCGGGCCCACGGCCCGCGGTGAGGATGGCGCGCCGGTGCGCCTGCCGATGGCGAGTGGGCGCAGCCTGACCCTGGCGGCGGAGGATCCGGAGCGGCGGGTCACCATCCGCGCGGTCGAGGGCGGACTGGGCATCTTCGACGGGCGCAACCAGGCCCAGAACGGCTGGTACGTGGTGCGCGGCCTGCTGCCGGCGGGCAGGACCGGCGTGGTGCTGGAATGGACGGTGGACGGCAACGCCATCCCCGGCTGGACCCGGCCGACCGTGATCGGCCATTCGCAGGTGGGCTACCACCCGGCGCAGCGCAAGGTGGCGGTGCTCGAGACCGACCGGCGCGCAGGCCCGCCGGGGCGCGCGCGGCTGCTGCGCATCGACGCCGACGGTCGCGAGCACCAGGCGCATGCCGCCACGCCCGGGCGCTGGGGGCCCTACCTGCGCTACGACTACTACACCTTCGATTTCTCCGACGTGCGCGAGCCCGGCATCTACGTCATCGAGGCGGCGGGCCAGCGCACGCAGGCCTTTCGCATCGCCCAGGACGCCTTCGCCAACGCCTGGCAGCCGACCCTGGACGTGTTCTTCCCGGTGCAGATGGACCACATGTTCGTCAACGAGGCCTACCGGGTGTGGCACGGCCGCTCGCACATGGACGATGCGCGCCAGGTGGAGCCGGGGCGCCAGCACTTCGACCTGTTCGCGCAGGGGCCGGACCTGGATTCGCCGTTCCAGCCGGGCGAACACATCCCGGGGCTGGACTACGGCGGCTGGTTCGACGCCGGCGATTTCGACATCCGTACCCAGACCCACTACGCCACGGTGATGTCGCTGGTGGACGTGTGGGAGGACTTCCGGCCGCTGCGCGACGAGACCAGCATCGACCAGGCGCGCCGGCACGTGGAGATCCACCGCCCCGACGGCGTGCCCGACCTGCTGCAGCAGATCGAACACGGCACGCTGGCGCTGATCGCGCAGCACCGCGTGTTCGGGCACGCCATCCCCGGCATCGTCGAGCCCGATCTGGGCCAGTACACCCACCTGGGCGATGCGGCCAGCAAGACCGACGGCAAGGTCGACGACCCGAACGACCTGGACTCGCCCAACGACGACCGCCTGGCCTTCACCACCAACACCACGGCGCTCAACTACGGCTCGGCCGCGGCGCTGGCGGCGGCCAGCCGCGCGCTGCGCGGCTACAACGACGCGCTGGCCGACGAATGCCTGGCCACCGCCCGGCGGGTGTGGGAGTACGAGCGCGGGCGCACCCCCAACCTGTTCCAGCACGGCAACACCACCGGCGGCAACCCGCAGGACGAGGAACTGCGCGCCGCCGTGCAGCTGCTGCGCAGTACCGGGGATGCGGCCTATGCGGCGCGCATCGCCGAGCTGTGGCCGGCCATCGACGAGCGCTTCGGCTTCAACGGCCCGGCGCTGCTGCCGGTGCTGCCGCAGATGGACGCGGCCTTCCAGGGGCAGGTGCGGGCGCGCGCCGCCCGGCTGCGCGAGGAGACCTCGAAGATGGCCGCCGACAACCCCTACGGCGTGGTCATCACCCGTGGCGGCTGGGCCGGCAACGGCGCGGTGATCGGGATGGCCAACGCCAACTACCGGCTGCACAAGGCCTTCCCGGACCTGTTCGACATCGCGCCGACCCTGCGCGGGCTGGACTACCTCTACGGCACGCATCCGGACTCGAACATCTCGTTCGTGTCCGCGGTCGGCGCCAGGTCCAAGCAGGTGGCCTACGGCATGAACCGCGCGGACTTTTCCTTCATCGCCGGCGGCATCGTGCCGGGGGTGCTGGTACTCAAGCCCGACTTCCCCGAGAACAAGGAGGACTGGCCGTTCTTCTGGGGCCAGAACGAGTACGTGGTCAACCTGGGCGCCAGTTACATCTACCTGGTGCACGCCGCGCAGGACGCGCTCTCGGGCCGCTAGCCGGATCCGGCGCGGTGCGGGGCCTCAGCCCTGCATCGAGTTGGCCAGGGCGAAACCCACGGCCAGCACCAGCGCGGCGCGCAGCACGACCAGGCCGGCCTGTTCGCCGAACTTGCGGAAGCGGGAAGGGGGAACGCTCATGGCTGCGGTGGCCGGTCGGTCGCCGCGGTCGCGGCCCCCGACAGGCAAGCAGGGATCGTGCCTGCGAAAACTGCGACGGCGGACGCGTTTGCCGCCGTCCGCGCCGGCAGTTTTCGACCCCTGGCGGCAGGGGCCGACCGGCGGCCTGGCCCGGAAACGCAAAAGCCCCCTTGCGGGGGCCTTGGCGAATCTGGCGGGGAGGGGGGGATTCGAACCCCCGAGGCGCTATAAACGCCTGCCTGATTTCGAGTCAGGTACATTCAACCGCTCTGCCACCTCCCCGGAACGCGGATGTCGCGCGGTCCCGGCGCGAAGGCCGGGGGCGCAATCATACGGGGCGGGCTGCCGGGCGACAAGGCGCGCGTTAGACTGGGCGGCCCCGCACGCGTTGGAAGCCCGCATGTCCGAGATCTCCGTCCCCGTCTCCTTCGGCGAACTGCTCGACAAGATCTCCATCCTGCAGATCAAGTCCGAGCGGATGACCGACGAGGCCAAGCTGGCCAACGTCCGCAACGAGCTGGCCGCGCTGGAGAACACCTGGATGGCGCATCCGGCCGCGGTCAAGGACATCGCCCGGCTGCGCGCCGAACTCAAGGCGGTCAACGAGCGGCTGTGGGTGATCGAGGACGACATCCGGCTGAAGGAGAAGGCCCAGGCCTTCGACGAGGAGTTCATCCGCCTGGCGCGCAGCGTGTATTTCGAGAACGACGTGCGCGCGCGCCTGAAGAAGGAGATCAACCTCGCCCTGGGCTCGGCCTATGTCGAGGAGAAGTCCTACCAGGACTACGGCACCGGCAAGGGCGCCTGACCGGACATGCCGGCGCCGGCCCGGGCCGGCGCCGCGCCGCCAGCGTTCAGGCGTGGTCGGCGCGGTAGCGTTCGAACGCCGCGACCGCGTCCTCGACGGTGACCAGGTCCATCACCCCGTCGAATTCGATCTTGGTGCCCCACTTGAGCCCGGCCGCGGGGCGGCGCAGGTACTTGCGCGCCGCGTCGTCGTAGCGGTCCACGCAGTAGCGCAGGTCGGAGTAGGGGCCGCTGCGCGCCGGGTTGCTGGCCGCGTGCAGGCCCAGCACCTTGCTGCCCATCGCGTTGGCGATGTGCATCGGCCCCGAGTCCGGGGTCATCACCAGGTCGGCCCGCGCCAGCAGCGCCGGCAGCTGCTTGAGCGTGTCCTTGCCGACCAGGTCGATCGCCGGCGCGCGCATGGCCGCGACGATCGCGTCGGTGGTGTCCCGCTCGAGCTGGCTGCGCCCGCCGCACAGCACGATCCGCCAGTCCTGCGCGGCGGCATGGTCGGCCACCGCCGCGTAGCGCGCGGCGGACCAGTTGCGGCGCACGTGGCTGGAGCAGGGCGAGACCAGCAGGGTACGGCGGCCGTCTTCGGGCCATTGCGCGGCGGCCCAGTCGCGCGCCTCCTCCGGCACCGGCAGGTCCCAGCGCACGCTGGTCTGGCGCAGGCCCAGCGGCTCGCAGAAGCTGCCGATCGCGTCGAGCACGTGGATGCCGGGCCGGTCGGGGATGCGCTCGTTGATGAACAGGCCGTGCAGGTCCTTGGAGCGCGCGCGGTCGTAGCCGATCCGGCGCGCGGCCGGGATGAAGGCCGACAGCAGGTTGGCGCGCGCGGCCACCTGCATTTGCAGCAACGCATCGAAGCGCCGGCCGTGCAGGCCCCGGCGCAGCGCCCGCATGCCGGCGATGCCGCTCTTCTTGTCGTAGACGATGAACTCGACCCCGGGCAGTCCATCGAGCAGGCGCTGCTCGCCCTTGCCGATCACCCAGCTCAGGGCGGCGTCGGGCCAGGCCGCGCGCAGCGTGTGGATCAGCGGCAGGACATGGGTCACGTCGCCGAGCGCGGACAGGCGCAGCAGGCAGATCGAGCGCGGGGCAGGGATCGGTTGTGGCACGGCTTGATAGACTCGGTGGATGGTCGCTTTCGACGCCACTGAGAGCCTGACGCCTTTCCGCGATCATCGCGGCAGCGGCGAGTATGGCGCGATTCTGTTCGACTCGACGCAGTTGCGGCAAGTCGACCCGCGCTGGTTCGACGCGCAGGAGTGGGGCATGCGCGCGCAGGCGGTGTCCGGCAGCGGCCGCGGCGGCGCCTGGTTCATCGAGGCCAGCCACGGTCCCTGCGTGCTGCGCCAGTACCTGCGCGGCGGCATGGCCGCATCGCTCAGCCGCGACCGCTACGTCTGGCGCGGAGCCAATGCCACCCGCAGTTTCCTCGAGTACCGGCTGCTGCGGGAGCTGCTGCGGCGCAAGTGCCCGGTGCCGCAGCCGATCGCGGCCTGCTACCTGCGCAGCCGCCTCAGCTACCGGGCCTGGATCATGCTCGAACGCATTCCCGACGTGCGCTCGCTGGCCGAGCTGGTGCGCGAGGCGCCGGACGAGGCGCCCTGGGAGAAGACCGGCCTGCTGGTGGCGCGCTTCCACCGCGAGGGCCTGGACCATGCCGACCTCAATGCCCACAACGTGCTCTACGACGCGCGCGGCAAGGGCTGGCTGATCGACCTGGACCGCAGCCGCATGCACATCCCGGCCACCGCCTGGCGCGAGCGCAACCTGCAGCGGCTGCTGCGGTCGCTGCACAAGGTCGCCGGCGAGGGCCAGGCCGCGTCCGTGGACGCGGGGTTCGCCCGGCTGCGCAAGGCCTACGACGCGCGCTGGGCGCGGGGCAACTGAGCATGCTCCGCGCCCCGCCATGTCGCCGGCCGCGGGCCGCCCATGCGGCGGGGGCGGGACCATGAGCTGGACGCTGCGCTTCCACGGGGTGGGCAACGCCTCGGCGGTCGAGCTGGGTTCGCCCATGGCCACGATCGAACGCGACGGCCGCCCCTGGCTCACCATCGACTGCGGCGCCGAAGGCCTGACCGCCTTCCTCGCCCACTACGGCGAGCCCCCCTCGGCGCTGTTCGTCACCCATACCCACCTCGACCACGTCGCCGGGTTCGAGCGGCTGTTCGTGTCCTCGTACTTCGATCCGCAGCGACGCGGCAGGACGCCCGTGTACGTACCGGCGAGCGTGGTGCCGCTGCTGCACCAGCGCGTGGGCGCCTATCCCAGCGCGCTGGCCGAAGGCGGCGCCAACTTCTGGGACGCGTTCCGGCTGATTCCGGTGGGCGAGGCGTTCTGGCACGAGGGCCTGCGCCTGGAGACGTTCCCGGTGCGCCACCACTGGCCCGACACGGCCTTCGGCCTTCGCCTGCCGGGCAGCCTGGTGTGGACCGGCGACACCAGGCCGGTGCCCGAGCAGCTGCGCCGCCACGCCGACCGCGACGAACTGGTCGCCCACGACTGCGGCCTGCACGGCAACCCCTCGCACAGCGGCCTGGACGACCTGGAACGCGAATACGAGCCGCAATTGCTGGCGCGCTGCCTGCTCTACCACTACGCCAGCGCGCAGGACGCCCGGGCGATGGCCGCGCGTGGCTACCGCGTCGCGCAACCGGGGGAGGTGTTCGCCCTGCGCGCGCCCGCGCCGCCGCCGGAGCAGCCCACATGAATGCCCGGCGCGGCCCGCTGCCGGCGCCGGCCGACCGGCTCGGGCGCCCGTTGCGCGACCTGCGCCTGTCGGTGATCGAGGCCTGCAACTTCCGCTGCGGCTACTGCATGCCCGCCGACCGCATCGCCGACGACCACGGCCTGGACGCGGCCAGCCGGCTGTCGTTCGAGCAGATCGAGACCCTGGTGCGCGCGGCCGCGGCGCTGGGCGTGCGCAAGCTGCGCATCACCGGCGGCGAGCCGCTGCTGCGGCGCGACCTGCCGCGCCTGGTCGCGCGCCTGGCCACGATCGGAGGCATCGACGACCTGGCGATGACCACCAACGGCGCGCTGCTGGCGCGTCACGCCGCCGACCTGCGTGCCGCCGGCCTGCACCGGATCACGGTGAGCCTGGATGCCCTGGACGCTGGCGTGTTCCGCGCGCTGTCCGGTGGCCGTGGCGAGGTAAGCGATGTGCTGGCGGGCATCGCCGCGGCCGAGGCGGCCGGGTTCGGCCCGCTCAAGCTCAACTGCGTGGTGCAGCGCGGCGTCAACGAAGCGCAGGTGCCGCTGCTGGTGCAGCGCTTTCGCGGCAGCGGCCACGTGCTGCGCTTCATCGAGTACATGGACGTGGGCACCTGCAACGGCTGGCGCCGCGAGCGCGTGGTGCCGTCGTCAGAGCTGCGCGCGTCGATCCACGCGCGCTGGCCGCTGCGCGCGCTGGCGGCGGGCTACCGCGGGGAGGTCGCCGAGCGCCACGCCTTCGTCGACGGTGGCGGCGAGATCGGCTTCGTCAGTTCGGTGAGCGCGCCGTTCTGCGGCGACTGCCATCGTGCGCGGGTGTCGGCCGAGGGGCGCCTGTACACCTGCCTGTTCTCGGCGCAGGGGCTGGACCTGCGGCCGGCCCTCGCCGAGGGCGAGCCAGCCCTGGCCATGCGCCTGGCCGAGGCGTGGCACCGGCGCGCGGACCGCTACAGCGAACTGCGCGGCAGCGCGCAGCCGCCGCGGCGCCGCGTGGAGATGTTCCTGGTCGGCGGCTAGGCGTGCAGGCGCCTGCGCGCCGCAGCCGCTAGGATGTGGCGATGGCCAAGCGCAACGCACTCACCCATCTCGACGAACAGGGCCGGCCGGCGATGGTCGATGTCTCGGCCAAGGCAGTCACCGCGCGCCAGGCGCTGGCGCAATGCCGGGTCCGCTTTCCCGCCGACGTGGCCGCGCAGCTGCGCGGCTCGGGCCTGCGCAGCGCGAAGGGCGCGATCGTCGATACCGCGGTGATCGCCGGCACGATGGCGGTCAAGCGCACGCACGAACTGATCCCGTTCTGCCATCCGCTGCCGATCGACGGGGTGCGCATCGAGATCGACTGGCAGGGCGAGCGCGAGCTGCGCATCGACTGCCTGGTGCGCACCACGCACCGCACCGGCGTGGAAATGGAGGCGCTGACCGGCGCGACCGTCGCAGCGCTCACCGTGTACGACATGTGCAAGGCGCTGTCGCACGCGATCGTGCTGGGTCCGGCGAAGCTGGTGGGCAAGCGCGGCGGCAAGCGCGACTTCGGCAAGGCCGGATGATGGCGCGGGTCACCCTGCTGTATTTCGCGAGCCTGCGCGACGCCGCCGGCACGCGGTCGGAAACCGTCGAGACCGGGGCCGCCGACCTGGGGGCGCTGTTCGACGAGGCCTGCCGGCGCCACGGCTTCGGGATGGGGCGCGAGCGGCTGCGCGTGGCGATGGATGGCGAGTTCGCGCGCTGGGCCGATGCCGTGCGCGACGGTGCCGAGGTGGCCTTCATTCCGCCGGTGTCGGGCGGATGAGCGGGGCTGCGGTCAACGCTCCGGCCCGAGCGCGGGTCCGCCCGGTCGCGGTGACCGGAGGGCGGTGGCGCGCATGAGCCGCTTCCGCATCAGCGACAGGCCCTTCGAGATCGCGCCCCTGCGCCAGAGGTTGCTGCACGCGCGTGCCGGGGCCTTCGCGTCCTTCGAGGGCTGGGTGCGCGACCACAACGACGGGCGACCGGTGCTGGGCCTGTACTACGAGGCCTATGTCGGACTCGCCGAAGCCGAGGGCGCGCGCATCGTGGAGGAGGCGCTGCGCAGGTCCGGGGCGATCGAGGCATGCTGCGTGCACCGCACCGGCGAGCTGGCCATCGGCGAGCTGGCGGTCTGGGTCGGCGCCAGCGCCGCGCATCGTGACGCGGCCTTCGATGCCTGCCGCTGGATCATCGACGAGGTCAAGGCGCGCGTGCCGATCTGGAAGCACGAACGCTATGCCGGCGGCGATGCCGGCTGGCTGCATCCGCCAGCGCCGCCGCCGGGGTCGGCGGACTAGCGTCGCCGCCGTGGGCGGGTGGCGGCGCCTCCGCGCCGCAAGCCTGCCCGTGACCGGGTTCGTCCCCTGCCAGCTCCGTGGAGGTCGCCATGAACCGATTCGCGCCGTACCTGCTTGGATCCCTGTTCCTGCTGCCCGGTCTGGCGTGGGCGCAGGCCAGCTTGCTGGTGGGCAACAAGAGCGATGACACCGTGTGGCGGATCTCGCTGGAGGACGGCAGCCGCGTGGAGGTCGTCGACAGTGGCCCCGGGCCGCACGAGATCGCGGTCGCGGCCGATGGCCGCTCCGCCGTGGTCACCGACTACGGCCAGCAGCAGCCGGGCAGCTCGCTGACGGTGCTGGACCTGGCGGGCGGCGGAGCGCCGCGCAGCATCGACCTGGGCCGCCACGGCCGGCCGCACGGCCTGCGCTGCCTGCCCGATGGCCAGGTGCTGGTGACATCGAGGGCAGCGCTTCGCTGCTGCGGGTGGACCTCGGGCAGGGCACGGTGGCCCAGGCGATCGATGTCGGCGACGGCATCGGCCACATGGTCGCGGTCTCGCGCGACGGCGCCATCGCCTACGTGAGCAAGATCGGGGCTGGCACCGTGTCGCGCGTCGACCTTGCGGCGGGCCGGGTGACGCACGAGGTTGCGGCGGGCGAGGGCGCTGAAGGCATCGAAGTCGCGCCAGACGGCAGCGTATGGGTGACCAATCGTGCCGAGGACACCGTCACGGTGCACGATCCGGACACGCTGGAGACGCGCGCCACGCTCCCCAGCGAGGGCTTCCCGATCCGCGTGGTGTTCACCCCCGACGGCCGCCATGGCCTGGTCACCAACGCGAAGGCGGCGACGATGACGGTCTTCGATGCGGCCAGCCGCGCGCCCGTGGCCACGGTGGCCCTGCGGCCGGAAGGTGCCGGGTCCGGGCAGAGCATGCTCGGCCAGGGCCCGATGCCGATCGGCGTGGTCGCCGACCCCTCGCGTCCGCGCGTGTATGTGGCCATCAGCGGTGGCGATCGCGTCGCGGTCGTCGATACGGAGAGTTGGCGCGTACTGGACTACTGGCCCGCGGGCAGGCAACCCGATGCCCTGGGTATCGTTCCCTAGACGATCGGCCGGCGAGGAAAAGGAGGCAGGGATGCGGTGGCGACAATTGCTGGTAGTGGTGCTCGGCGTGGCATGCAGCGTGGGATGCCGGACGGTTCCGGTCGAGGCACCCCCGCCGGTGGCGAACGTGGAAGTGGCGCTGGTGCCACCGCCGCCGGGTGCGACGCGCATGCAGCTCGACCCGAGCCAGGCCTTCGTGTTCCCCCTGCTGGTGGAATCATCGATGCCCGAATATCCCCCCGACCTGCTGGCGTTGCGGCTGGCGCCGCTCACCCTGTGCGTGGACGTGGATATCGACGAGCAGGGAGGCGTCTCGCAGGTCCGGCGGCGCGACGATATGGAATGCGAGGCGGCCGGGCCGCACGTGCGGCGCTTCGCCGCAGCGCTGGAAGATTCTGTACGCAGCTGGCGCTTCGACCCGGCCCTGGTCTGCCGCACGCCCGATGGGCGCGCCGCCAAGGACGCCTGCGCCGAACCCGACGCGATCGACACGCCGGTGGCGCTGCGGCTGTCGTACGCCTTCGTATTCAGCCAGCATGACGGTCGGCCGCGGGTGGAGTTGAAGTCCGGGCGCTGAGCCCTGCGCAGGCCGGTCCGGGCTGCTTCCGCCGGTGACACCGATGCCGTCTGTGATGCCGCGCCGACCGGTCGGCGCAGCCGCTCGGCGCGGGGGTCGCGTCCGGTGGCATGCGTGGTGGCGGCTGCGCGAAACGCGCGGGCGGCGGCCGGAAAAGGTGGCGGCCCCGCCAGCTTGCCTCGGCACCCGCGTCGATCGATACCGTTGCTGCCTTCCGGCCCTGGCGGGATTTTCAATCTAGCGTCGCGAGGGGCCGACGGGGCCACCATAGGACTGGGACGCGCTGCGCGCGGCCCGAACACTTGAAACTGGCGAAGAGAGGGGGAGCCCCCAATCCGATACCAGGTCCCTTGATTTCCCGGGAAATCGGCCGGGTGGGAGTTGTATCGGCTGGCGGACCAGCGCCGGCGCGTAGTGTAGCAGCCGGCCAGCGTGGCGCGGAAGCGGCCGCCAGGTCCCGGCCCATGGACAGAGCCGCCGCCGCAGACGGCAACCCGGGCGTGGGGCGGCGGGCGGATGTTCAGCGGGTGGAAGAGCAGGGCGACGGCGAGCGCGAAGTCACGTCGATCACGCCGCAGCCGTTCTCGTTTCGCATCGCCGGCGCTCTTCCGGCCATCAGGGATCTGCGCCGCTGCCGGTGGAAATGCCGGCGCGATCGCGCCGCAGCGCATCGCCGCCGCGGGCCAGCGGATCGCCCTGATGCAATCATGGGCTGTGATCGGCAGCTGGTCGGGGCCGGCTGTCGGCAATACAGTGCAAGCAGACATGACAACGGATGGCGTCGGAGCGCGCATCTGTGTCGCGAGATCGGGAGCGGGGGAATGGACACCGAGGATCTGAGGGCGTTTGTCGAGGTTGCCGATTCGGGGGGTATCTCCTCCGCCGCCCGAAGAATGGGCGTCTCGAAATCCATCATCAGTCGAGCCCTGAACAGGCTCGAACAGGAGCTCGGTGTCCAGTTGCTGGCCCGTACCACCCGTGGCGCAAGTCTCACCGAGGCAGGGAGGATATTTCGCGGTCACGCCCGAAAGGCGTGCGCGGAGATCGAAGCAGCGCAAGAGGTGATCCAGTGTCGGGACGAGCTTCGCGGGCAGCTGCGGATATCGGCCCCACTGACCTTCGGGCCGACACATATCGCGCCGATCCTGGCGCGGATGGCACGACAGCATCCGGACCTGCACATCCACGCGACCTACTCCGATCGCGTCATCGATATTGTTTCGGAAGGCTACGATTGCGCCGTGCGGTCGGGCTTCCTGAAGGACTCGACCCTTGTCGCCAGGCGCGTCGGTCCCATCCACAGCAGTCTCGTTGCGAGTCCCGACTACATTCGCACCCACGGTTCACCAGAGACCGTGGACGAGTTCTTGCGTCATGCGGCGCTGATGCAGGGAACAGAGGCGTGGCTGTTGACCGATGGGGAAGTGATCGCTGTTCACCCGCGTGGCATCTTCAAGGCCGATAACGGGGTGGCACTGGCGGCGGCTGCGCTGGCAGGCGTCGGCATTGCCTGGCTTCCGGACAAGATCATCGAGACGCATCTGGCGTCAGGGGCGCTCGTGAGGGTGATGACGAAGTTTCCGCCCCCTGTTGCGGGCATGTACGTGGTTCGCCCGCCAGGTCCCCGGCCCTCCCGAAAGTTGCAGCTTCTAACGGATCTGCTGATCGAGTGCTTCGAGACATAGCCCTGGACCTCGGCCGCGGGACCGGGCCGGCTCGGCGACATGGCGACACTCACAGCGGATTCCCGTCGTGCGACAGTGGAGGGCTCCGCGCCATGGTGTCCAACGTGGGCCGAACTCGGGAGCGGTGCGCGGCACCGCCCCGAACATTGGACGTACAAACCCCGCCCCTCAACAAGGGGGCGGGGGGATGCGTTGGGCCGATTCCAGTGGGGGCTGCCGTGCCCGGAGTCAGTCGTTGTAGTGGCCGCCGAAGTACTTCACTGGAGACCACTCGGGCAGCGTTGGCGGCAGCCTGGGAGCGAGCTCGGCATAGTCTTGCGCGCCATAGACGACTCGACCATCGACAACGGTGAGCACCGAGGAAATCGTCTTGATCTCCTCTTCCGGAACATTGAAGTAGTCCTTGTTGAGCAAGGCGAAGTCGGCGAGCTGGCCAGGGGCGATCTTGCCCATCTCGTTCTCCTGCTGGACAAACCATGCGGGGCCGACCGTGAACAGCGCGAGCGCCTCGGCACGCGTGAGACGGTTGTCATCGGCCAGAATCTGCGAGCCGGAGACCGACTTGCCCGTGGTCATCCAGCTGATGCCGATCCAGGGGTTGAAGGTCGACGCGCGGAAGGCGTCCGTGGTCATCGCCAACGGAATGCCACTGTCCACAAGCTCCCGCAGTCGCGGCGTGTACCACGCCTTCTCCGCGCCGTAAGTCTTGACGAAGCCATCGCCATGGAGCGCCATCTTGGTGTCCAGGGCAATGCCGCCACCCAGCTTCTGCACGCGCGCGATGTTTTCCGGAGAGATGGTTTCGGCGTGCTCGATGCTCCAGCGCAAACCATCCAGCGGGGTCTTGCGATCGATGCTCTCCAGCGCATCGAGGAATGGCGAGATATTCTCGTCATAGCTGATGTGCATGCGGAAGGGGATCCCGTGCCGCACCAGCTTGGTGAGGTCCTCCACCATCTTTTCGCGCATCAGGTCCGGGTCGATGATGACCGCCGGCCGGTCGAAGTTCTCATGGTCATGCAGTTCCATCCGGAGGAGTTCGCCTGCGCCCTCGTACTCATGGCCGTGCGCCATCGTCGGGTGCAGGTTCTGTCCTGCACCGATGGGCGCCCGTTGCGTGACCGCCTTGATATGCGCGTCCACCAGGCTGGCGCTGCTCTCGTCGCCGAACTGCAGGTCGATGAACGGGAAGCGGACGTTCAGGCGGTTCTCCCGGATCAAGGCCTGCACCGGGGCGTGTCCATCGGGAAATCCGATCAGGGCAGCCGCATCGACCATGGAGGTGACGCCGAAGCGGTTGAGGTCATTGATGGCATTGGTGATCGAGCTCACCTGCTCATCGAAGGATGCCTGGGGAACCATCGACTCCAACGAGATGAAGGTGAACGTGTATCCATGGACGATGCCGGTGTAGTTGCCGTCGGCGTCCTTCTCGAACTCCGTCCCTGGCAACGCCGGGAACGTTCCGGTTCCCACGCCGAACGCGTCCATGGCCAGCTTGTTGAGGAATGCCCGGTTGTAGGCGTACTGGACGATCAGCGGCCTGTCGGGGACTGCGCTGCGCAGTTCATCCAGGGTGGGGAACCGGTTCTCCTCGAACTGATAGGGCGACCAGCCGCCGATAACCTTGACCCATTGCCCTTCCGGGGTGCGCTTGGCCTGCTCGCTGAGCATTCCCAATGCATGCCTGAGAGTCGGCACCCCGTCCCATCTGACGACGTAGTTGTAGCCGCGCTCATTGAGGATGTGGGTGTGGGCGTCGTTGATGCCGGGAATCAAGCGCTTCTGGCCCGCATCGATCACCTGGGTCTTGCCGTTCTGGAGTGCCAGGGCGTCCGTGTCCGCACCCACGAAGTAGATCCGCCCCGCCTTTACCGCGAGTGCGGAAGCTTCGGGTTGGGTCTTTGATCCTGTATAGATTCGTGCGTTGTGGACGATCAGATCCGCACCGGCAGTGGGTTCGGCGGCGTGGGCGCTCGCAAGGCCGGACAGGAGTAATCCCGTCAGGACGGATAGGGCTCTCATGGCAGTGCATCCTTTTGTTGAGGTGGTGTCGTTCAAAACGGTTCTGCGAAGCACGGTGAGGGCCGAGGCCCGGTCAGGAGAGCTGGCCGGAGCATGCAAGCGCGAACGAAGCGCGAACCCAGAGCCTTCGCCCGCGGGTGGGACGTGCTTCAGGCCGTCGAACGTTTGTATGCGCTGGCAGGGCCGACCAATGACGGCCAACCACTCCGCCATCGGCCTGTCCTGGTGTCAGGTCCGTCAACGCCGGCTGACGCGCTCCCGAATGCCATCGCGGGGCGACGGTCAATGCTCCCGGCTCGCGCAAGCGTTGCAGGCACTGGGTTCCTGGCGGTGCCTGGCGCATGCGCCTCGGCACGTTTCAGGCCTTCACGACGCTGCCGACAGCGAAGAGTCGGCGGCATATAAAGTGACGCGAACACGTTGCCGGCCTGGCATCGGTCGCGGGAAGGGTCTGCATGAGATCCCGATCTGGAGCGTGATCGTACCGTCGCCAAATACGCGCCGGTAGTCGCAGAACCCGACCTACTGTGTCGCGTAATCCGGAACGCAACCTGTTCGGTACGTGCATCCGGTTGGCCACGCCGGACCGAGGTGGAGGCCTGGTCGGCTCGATCCCGGTCAGGCGTGCGAGAGTCTTGACCCGCGGCGCTCTGTGGGGTTTGCGGGATCGAAAGGACGATCTCGCCGCCGGCGACGGCCTTGGAGCCGAACCTCTTGCGCTTTCCCGTTCGCGGTGTGGGGCAATGCCTTGGCGGGATGATCGCGGGGCCGGTCGTGGTTCGACGCTTTCGCCCGGTCGGAAGGCCGTGCTTGCCGCCGATGCGGCTCTGCTTGTTCGTCAGGGTCGGGGTCGAAATGCCGCCGTCCCGGAGGAACTGATGCCACCTGGCCATGCAGTGCGCTCGAGCGTGTGTCGCTGGCGGGTCTCATCCGCGAAGCGCAGCAGATACCCGATTGGTCCGGCTTGATGCCGAGTGTCCTTGCCGATGCCGGTCGCGATCGAGCGCAGTCACGCGGCCTTCGCCCGCTTCATGGTGACCGGTTCGGCCACGGGAGGTGAGGCGGCCGGGAGCGCTGGTGCGGCGGCGGGGAGCGGGGGCGCCGGCTGCGCGCTCGGCCGGGGCTGAGGAATCCTGTCTGGCAGTGCGAGGGTTTCATCGCGCGGCGATGGTCTTCGGCGTCCGTGGCCTGGACGCGCGGCGGGGGCAAGGTCAATCGCGTATTGTGACCGCCCACCCTTGGGGCGCTTTCCAGGATGTCCCCAGCGCTTTTTCCGCGCGGCATCCGATGCCGGCCAAAGTGCTGGGAGGCCGTGGCGTGGCGCCCGGCCAGGACCGGCCCGCGCTGGTCGGGCTGCGCGCACGCAGCGGTGTGCAGCAAGCTTGACGGCCTTGTGGTCGCGCAGTGCTTGAAGGCGGCTCGGCACGCGCGGGCGAAGGACGACGGCGTCTGGCGTTCCTGGTGAGGGACCGCGGAACTGGCGTCGGCCGTGTTTCAGTCGGTGCCTACCAGGAAACTCGAACCGAAAAAAAAGCCCTTGAAAATCAAGGGCTTTTTCTGGCCTGCGGAGAGAGGGCGCGTCATCCGGCGCTTTCGCGCCTCACCCTCGCGGGCGGCTTCGCCGTGCAGGCCGCTGCGCGGCCTGTCGAACCCGCGGGGGTGCGCACCCCCTCTTCGGTATCGCCGGCGGAACCCGCGCGACCCGAACCCAACTGACCATTTGAAACTGGCGGAGAGAGGGGGATTCGAACCCCCGAAGCGCGGTTTAGACGCTTACACACTTTCCAGGCGTGCTCCTTCAACCACTCGGACACCTCTCCGGGTCCCGGCCGGACATCGCTGCACGCGGCGCGGGGCCGTGAATTCTAGCGGCCAAGCGGCGCGAAAGCGAGCCGTCCCGCGGACGCCGGCGGGCGTCCGGTCAGGAAGGGCGTGCCGACTGGCGGCAGGCCGGCGTCCCACGGGCGGTCGAGGTGGGCAGATCCGGCCCCGGCGCGGCACAATGGGCGCATGTCGTATCTCGTCCTCGCCCGCAAGTGGCGTCCCAAGCGGTTCGCCGAGCTGGTGGGCCAGGAACACGTGGTCCGGGCGCTGTCCAATGCGCTCGATTCGGGCCGCGTGCACCATGCCTACCTGTTCACCGGTACCCGTGGCGTGGGCAAGACCACGATCGCGCGCATCTTCGCCAAGAGCCTGAACTGCGAGCAGGGCGCCGGCGCCGATCCCTGCGGCCAGTGCGAGACCTGCCAGGCCATCGACGCCGGCCGTTACATCGACCTGCTCGAGATCGACGCCGCGTCCAACACCGGCGTGGACAACGTGCGCGACCTGATCGACAACGCGCAGTACATGCCCTCGCGCGGCCGCTACAAGGTCTACCTGATCGACGAAGTCCACATGCTGTCCAAGCCGGCGTTCAACGCGCTGCTCAAGACGCTGGAGGAACCGCCCGAGCACGTGAAGTTCCTGTTCGCGACCACCGACCCGGAGAAGCTGCTGGTCACGGTGCTGTCGCGCTGCCTGCAGTTCAACCTCAAGCGCCTGGACGAAGAACAGATCGGCGGCCAGATCTCGAAGATCCTGCAGGCCGAGGGCATCGAGGTGGAAGCGGGCGCGGTGCGGCACCTGGCGCGGGCCGCCGACGGCAGCCTGCGCGACGGGCTGTCCCTGCTCGACCAGGCGATCGCCTACACCGGCGGCAAGCTCACCGAGGCGGGCGTGGCGACGATGCTCGGGACGGTCGATCGCACCCGGGTGGGCGCCCTGCTCGAGGCACTGGCAGGCGGCGATGGCGCCAGGCTCATGGCCGAGGTCTCGGCGCTGGCGGAGTTTTCGCCCGACTGGGGCGGGGTGCTGGACGCGCTGGCCGCGGCGCTGCACCGCATCCAGGTCCGGCAGCTGGTGCCCGGCAGTGCTGCCGAGGCCGACGGCGTGGACATCGATGCACTGGCCACCGCGCTGCGGCCGGAACTCGTGCAGCTGTGGTACCAGATGGCGCTCAACGGGCGGCGCGATCTGCCGCTGGCGCCCAGTGCCCGCTCGGGTTTCGAGATGAGCCTGCTGCGGATGCTGGCGTTCCGGCCTTCCGCGTCCGGCGGCCAGGCGCCCACGTCCACTTCGGCGCCGGAACCGGCGCAGTCCCGCGGCGGGCAGTCCGCCGCCGCCGCCGCGGCCGCACGTGCGGCGCTGGCGGCCGAGATGGCGCCTTCCCGGGCCGAAGCGCGGCGTGCGCCGGCACCGGCAGCCGAGGCGCACGCGCCCTCGCCGTCTCCCATGCCACAGGCCGATCCGCCGCCGCGTGCGGTTGCGTCCGTCGAGCCGGCCCGCCCGGCGCCGGTGGCTGCTGCCGCCGAGCCTGCGCCCGCCGCAATGGCCCAACCGGCCGTGGCACGCCCGCGCGCCGCGCCGGCCTCGAGCCTGGACGCCGCCGGCTGGGTCGACCTGGTGGCCGGCCTGTCCCTGCGCGGACCGGTGCGCGAGCTGGCCGCGCACGCCTCGTTCCTGGACTGGGACGGTGGCGTGCTGCGCCTGTCACTGCCGGCCAGCGACGACCACCTCAAAGCCCCGTTCCTGGTTTCACAGCTGGCCAATGCGCTGGCGCCCAGGCTGGGCGCGACGCCGCAGATCCGCATCGACGAGGCCGCCGCGGTCGTGGGCGAGACGCTGCACGCGCGCACCGCGCGCGAACGCGACGAGCGCCAGGCGGCGGCCGAGAACGCCTTCCTGTCCGATCCGCAGGTGCAGCGGCTCATGCAGGAGCAGGGCGCCCGTCTGGTGCCCGACTCCATCCGACCATTCGACGAAGCCTAGGAAAGACCAATGCGTGGAAACATCGCCCAGCTGATGCAGCAGGCGCAGAAGATGCAGGAGAACATGCAGCGCGTGCAGCAGGAGATCGCGGCGCTGGAAGTCACCGGCAGCGCCGGCGGCGGCATGGTCAGCGTCACCCTGTCGGGCAGCAAGGAGTGCCGCAAGGTGCGCATCGACCCCAGCGTCCTGTCCGATCCGGAGATGGCCGAGGACCTGATCGCCGCCGCCTTCAACGACGCCTCCAACAAGATCGACCTGGCCTCCAAGGAAAAGATGGCCAGCGCCACCGCCGGCATGCCGATCCCGCCCGGGATGAAGCTGCCGTTCTGAGCCGCGTCGCGCCCGGCCGCGCCCCGGGCGGTGCATTGCGCCGCCGTGGGCGCGCCCGCATGCGCGCCCCGGCCAGACCACGCACACGGACCGCCTGCCGATGTCGTCGCTGCTTGAACAGCTGATCGAAGCCTTCCGGGTCCTGCCCGGCGTGGGCCAGAAGAGCGCGCAGCGCATGGCCTACCACGTGCTCGAACGCGAGCGCGCGGGTGGCCGGCGCCTGGCATCCGTGCTGGCGGACGCGGTGGAGCGGGTCGGCCATTGCACCCGCTGCCGGGACTTCAGCGAGACGGAGGTCTGCGCGACCTGCGCCAGCGCCTCGCGCGACGCGCAGCAGCTGTGCGTGGTCGAATCGCCGGCCGACCGGCTCGCCATCGAGCAGGCCACCGGCTACCGCGGCCTGTATTTCGTGCTGCAGGGACGACTGTCGCCGCTGGACGGGATCGGCCCGCACGAGATCGGGCTGGACCGGCTGGACGCGCGCCTGCGCGAGGGCCAGGTGCAGGAGCTGATCATCGCCACCAACCCAACCGTCGAGGGTGAGGCCACGGCCCACTACCTGGCCCAGCTGGCGCGCCAGCACGCGGTCAAGCCCAGCCGACTGGCCCATGGCGTGCCGCTGGGCGGCGAGCTGGAGTACGTCGACCGCGGCACCCTGTCGCACGCCTTCGGATCGCGCAGCGAGATGGCCTGACGCCGCGCGGGACTGCCGCGCAAGGCGCCGCGGTATGCTCTGCGTCCCCCTTCGCAAGGCGGCCTGCATGCCCACCATCTTCCATCGCATCATCCGGCGCGAGATCCCCGCGCAGATCGTGTTCGAGGACGAGCACGTCATCGCCTTCCAGGACATCGCGCCGCAGGCGCCGGTGCACGTGCTGTTCGTGCCCAAGCAGGATTTCGCCACGCTCAACGATGTCCCGGCCGACCAGCCGGAGATCGTGGGCAGGCTGGCGGTGGCCGCAGCCAGCTACGCCAAGGCGCAGGGCTTTGCCGAGGACGGCTACCGCATCGTCATGAACTGCAACGGCGACGGCGGCCAGACCGTGTTCCAGATCCACCTCCACCTGCTGGCGGGCGCGCCGCTGGGCCGGTTCGGCACCTGACCGCCCGCGCGCGGGCCGCTTACCACCAGCCCCACCACGGCCACGGGTCGGGGCGGGTGATCACCTGCACCGGTTCGCGCTTGGGCCACAGGTAGATCACATCGGCGGCGACCTTGGGGAAGCGGTAGTCGTACTCGCCGATGCGGCGGGTCTCGTAGCCCACCACCTGCCCGGTGAAGGTGACCTCGCGGTTCACCTCGAACACCGCGGGGTCGTAGAAGCCGGTGCGGCAGGCGATGAAACGGCCGCCGCTCTGGTCGCTGCCCCACACCGGCCGGCCGGTGTCGCCCAGTTGCGTGGACAGCATCTCGAAGCAGGTCTGGTTGGGCCCCGGCTCGACATCGACGATGCGCCCGCCCCAGCGGACCATCAGGCCGGTGGCGTCGGACTCGACCGCGCCGTGCGGCGTGATCGGGGCAAAGTCGCCGCGCAGCGGCCTGGGCGGCGTGACGCAGGCCGCGAGCAGCAGCAGGGCGAGGGGAAGCAGGACGCGGACGTTCATGGCATGGATTCCGGACGGGCGTTGCGTGCGGGTCGGTGACGGCGCAGGTCGCGGACCAGGGCCTGCGCATCTGCGGCATCGCGTGACCTAGCGTACCGCCAATTCTCGAAGCGGACGCTGAGCGCCAGCAGCGCGGCGGCATCGGCCGGGCGGGCCTCGGCCACGCGCCGCGCCCACTGCCGCGCGGGTTCGTGGGGCGCGCGTCCCAGGCCGAGCCGCGCGTAGCGCGCACCCAGGCGGTGCCAGGCGGCCAGCACCGGGTCGCGTTCGCGTCCGGCGCGCGCGGCCAGCCACAGCATCCAGGCCAGGGCCAGGACCGCGCAGGCGGCGAACAGCGCGACCAGGCCGCGCATGCCGGTTCCGCCCAGGCCCAAGGGGCGCAGCAGCGCCATCTGCCGGCTGGCGTCGAAGCCCAGCACCAGGTCGTTCCAGCCCCGGCGCAGCCAGTCGCCGACGTCGAACAGCGGCGCCACGCCGGGCAGGGCGCCGAACCCCCCGGCGTTGGCGCGGTCGTCGATGGTGTCGTAGATGCGTTCGGGCGCGACCGCCGCCGTGGGGTCCGCGCGCACCCAGCCGCGACCCTCGAGCCAGACCTCGGCCCAGGCATGCGCGTCCTGGTTGCGCACGATCCAGTAATCGCCGAAGGGGTTGCGGTAGCCGCCGGCGTAGCCGGTCACCACGCGCGCGGGGATGCCGGCCGCGCGCATCAGGATCACGAACGCCGAGCTGAAATGCTCGCAGAAGCCCTGTTTCCACTCGAACAGGAATTCGTCCGCGCTGTGGCGCCCGGGCAGCGGGGTGGACAGGGTGTAGCCGAACTCGGCCCGGACCATCGCCATCGCGCGCTCGACGATGGCCGCATCGCCCCGGGGGCCGGCTTCGCGGCGCCACTGCCGGCCCAGCGCGACGGTGCGGGGGTTGTAGCCGGCGGGAAGCCGCAGCGCGCGCTCGCGCAGGAACGGCGGCAGTTGCGCCTCGAAGGCGGCCGGCGGGGAGGCCTGCAGGCGCCAGCGGCTGATCGAGGTCAGCGGCGCGCGCGCGTGCAGGCTGTAGTCGTGGTCCAGGCGCGCGCCGGCCGGCGCCGCGCCTGGCAGCTCCAGCGCCACCAGGCTGCTGCGGTCGCTGGGTTCGACCACCATCTCGTAGTCCCAGCGCGCGTCGGTGGGCGTTGTCGCGGGCACGGGCAGCAGCGCCAGGTCGCGCGCGCGGGTCCAGCTGCGGCCGTCGTAATCCATCAGGACCGGTCCGCGCCAGTACATCTGCGAGGGCGCGGGAGGCGGGCCGCGGAAGCTCACGCGCAGCGCCGGCCTGTCGTCGTTCATCAGGTCCAGCCACTCGCCTGGCGACATTTCGTCCGACAGGCCGGGGCGGGCGATCGCGCGTTCTGGCACGCCCCACAGCGGCGTGCCCAAGCGCGGGAACAGCCAGAACGCGGCCAGGGCCAGCGGCAGGCCGAGCAGCACCAGCCGCCCGACTCCGGCCAGGCGCGCGCGGGGCGTGGGCGCCGCGCCGGCCTGCGCCTCGACGTCCGACAGTTGCGCAAGCGCGGCCAGGGCCACCGTCGCCCCGACGAGACCCAGGGCCATCGACAGCGGGCCCTGGTCGAGCAGGAAGGTGGAGAACGGCGCGAACAGGGCGAAGCCGACCAGGCTGCGCGCGTCGCGCAGCGAACGCAGCTCCGCCGGCTTGAGCGCCAGCATCGCCGCCAGCAGCGCGCAGGCGGTATCGCGGCCGAGGCGGAAGCCCGACATCGACAGCACCATGCCCACCAGCGCCAGGGCCAGCGCCGCGCGCACCCAGCCGGGCAGCGGACGCCTGCGCGAGGCGAGCGTGGTCAGCACCGCCAGGCCGATGCAGCCGGCGGCGAATGCCGGCGGCAGTTGCGGCAGCAGCGCCAGCAGGCAGGCGCCCGCGGCCGCCAGCGCCCAGACGCGGCTGCGCCGGTCGAGCGCGAGGGCCTCAGACATGGCCATGCCCTCGCTCCTGGCGGGGCAGCAAGGCCAGCGCGCGCAGGCAGGCGTGGCGGTGCGTCGCGCCCTGCCCGGGACCGATCGTCGCCTTGCCGGGCAGGCACAGCCGGTAGCGTCGCGATGCGCGTTCGGCCTCGTCGACCCAGCGCGCCAGGCGCCGGATCCGGTCCTCGGCGCCGAGCGGATGCAGGCCGTGCCAGTCGAGCACCACGTCAGCGGCCACCGGCTGCTCGAACTCGCGCACCAGCAGCGCATCGCGCCGCGCCGAGGCCTTCCACGCCACCGCGCGGCGGCTGTCGCCGCGGCGCCACTCGCGCAGGTGGTGCACATCGTCCCCCTGCGGCGCAATCCGCGAATGCTGGTGCTCGCCCTGCCCGGCCGGCAGTGGCGGGCCGTCGGCTTCGGGCGCCGGATACACCAGTACCGGCATGTCCGGCCAGGCGTAACCCCAGGCCCGGGCCAGCCCCAGGGGGCGCGTGGTGGACAGCCGCACGCGGCCGGGCTGCAACCAGCCGCGGACGGTGGTGGGGAGGGCCAGGCCGGCCTCGCCGGTGCCGGCTTCCAGCGACAACGTGGCCGACGCGCCGGCGCACTGCACGCGCAGCCCGCGGCGGACGCGGCGGACGCGGCCGGGCGGCGCGCGCACGTGCACGCGCAACTGCGCTGGCGTGCCGGCCGGCACCGGCTCGGCGCCGATCGCATGCACTTCCAGGTCCGCCAGCTGCAGCTGAGCCTGCAGCAGGCTGGCCAGGCCCGCGCCACCCAGCAGCAGGCACAGCAGCAGCGCCGGGTTGTTGTTGTAGTTGAGCGCGCCCACGCCCATGGTCAGCAGCAGCGCGCCGAAGAACAGGCCGAAGCGCGTGGGCAGCACGTAGATGCGATGCCGGTCGAAACGCACCGGCAGCGAGGCCGGCGAGCGCCGGCGGCTCCAGGCATCGAAGCGTGCATCCAGCCGGCGGCGCAGCGCACGCATCAGCTGGCCACCGTGGCGCGCGCCAGGACGCTCGCGCCGGGTGCGGCGCCGGCGCGCAGGGACAGGGTCATGCCATCGCCCGCATCAGTCCACCGCGACGTCCTGCAGGATCGACAGCGCCAGCGCGGCGCCGTCGCCGCCGGCCTCCACCTCGGGCACGAGGCGGTGCGCGGCGACCGCGCCGAACAGCGCCTGTACGTCCGCGGGCGTGGCATGGTCGCGGCCCTGCAGCAGCGCATGGGCACGCGCGGCGCGCAGCAGGGCGATGCCGGCGCGCGGCGACAGGCCCACGCGCACGCCCGGCGCATGGCGGCTGCGCGCCAGCAGCGCCTGCACGTAGTCGATGAGGGCCGGGCTGGCATGCACGCCGGCCACCGCGCGACGCAGGCGCACCACGTCCTCGTCGCCGAGCACGGGCGTGGCGCGCGCGATCAGCTCCCGCCGGTCCTCGCCGGCGAGCAGCGCGCATTCGGCGGCCTGGTCGGGATAGCCCAGCGACAGCCGCAGCAGGAAGCGGTCGAGCTGCGAATCGGGCAGGGGATAGGTGCCAGACAGGTCCACCGGATTCTGCGTGGCGATCACGAAGAACGGTTCGGGCAGCCGGTGCGTGGTGCCATCCACGGTGACCTGGTGCTCGGCCATCGCTTCGAGCAGTGCGCTCTGGGTGCGTGGCGGGGCGCGGTTGATCTCGTCGGCCAGCAGCACGTTGGCGAACACAGGGCCGGGGTGGAATTCGAAACGGCGCGACTGCGTATCGAAGATCGATACGCCGACGATGTCCGCCGGCAGCAGGTCCGAGGTGAACTGCACGCGCTGGAAGCCCAGCCCCAGGGTCGCCGCCAGCGCGTGGGCCAGGGTGGTCTTGCCCAGGCCGGGCAGGTCCTCGATCAGCAGATGGCCATCGCACAGCAGGGCGACGAAGGCCAGCTGCACCTCGCGGGTCTTGCCCAGCACCAGCGCGTTGACCTGCGCCTGCGCGGCCTTCAACGTGTCTTGATCGCGGTCGGTTAGCATGACCGGTTCACGGATGGCGGCGGACACGGCGCTCTCCTTCATGGCGATTGGCGAGTGTAAGGGGTCGCGGCGGATGCGGGAACGGAACGGGCAGCGTGCGGTTTTCCTCGCGCTCTGGGTGGGCGTGTTGGCAGCCAAGCTCCTGGTGGCGGCGCGCCTGCCGCTGTTCGTGGACGAGGCGTTCTACTGGCAGGAAGGCCAGCACCTGGCCTGGGCCTATTCCGATCTGCCGGGACTCACCGCGTGGATGATCCGGCTGGGCGGCGAGCTGTTCGGCGAGAGCGCGCTGGCCGTGAGATCGCTGTTCCTGGCCGTCGGCGCGGCGCTGCCCTGGCTGGTGGTGCGCATCGCGATGCGCGAGTGCGGGCCGCGTGTCGCCTGGCTGGCGGGCTGCGGCGCGCTGCTGCTGCCGCTGGCCGGGACGCTCGGCGTCATGGCGCTGCCCGACGTGCCGATGACCCTGGCCACGCTGCTGTGCCTGGACGCGCTGACCCGCATGTTGCGCCGGGTCAGCTACGGCGGCGCGGTGCAGCTGGCCCTGGGCCTGGCCATCGGCGCGCTCAGCCATTACCGCTTCATCGCCGCGCTGGGTGCCGGCCTCGCCGCGCTGCTGCTGATCGCGCACGGGCGCGGCCTGCTGCGCGATCCGCGGGTGATCATCGCCATCGCGTTCGGCATGGCGGCATGGATGCCGCTGCTGGCCTGGAACATCGAGAACGCCGAGGCCGGGCTGCGCTTCCAGCTGGTCGACCGCCACCCCTGGGCGCTGCACCTGGATGGCATCGACTTCATTCCGATCCAGGCCGCCTTCGTCACTCCGCTGCTGCTGGTCGCCCTGCTGGTGGCGGCCTGGCGCTTCCGGCGCGATGCCAACGACCGTCTGCGCCTGCTCGCGCTGACCGGCGGCATCGTCGTGCTGGGGTTCTTCGCATTGGGCTTCTTCGCCGATACCGAGCGGGTGAGCTTCCACTGGCCGCTGCCGGGCTACATCGCGCTGCTGCCTTTGCTGCCGCTGGTGCTGGCCACCTGGCCGCGCTGGCTACGCGCGCTGACCTGGGCTTTGGCCGCGGCGGGCATGCTGGCGATGCTGGGCTACTACGCCGCCGTCTCCGATCCGCAGTTGCGCGAACGGCTGGCGGCGAGCAAGTGGTACCCGCAGAACTTCTCCGGCTGGGAGGACCTGGCTGAGGCGGTGCGCGAGGCGAAGGCGGACATGCCGGCGGGCACGCGCCTGATCGCCGACAACTTCAAGGTGGGCGCGGAGCTGGGCTTCGCGCTGGGCGACCCGCGCGTGCAGGTGCTGCCGCATTCGCTCAACCGCGCGCACGGGCGTGCGCCGCAGCTGGCGCTGTGGGGGCTCGAGGCCCGGGGCCGGGCGGCCGGCGATGGCCCCGCACTGCTGGTCGTCTCGCCCAGCGACGTCAAGCTCAGCGGCCTGCTCGACCATTACCAGGCGCTGTGCGCGCGCTTCGGGTCGCTGCCGCCGCCGCAGGTGGTCGATGCCGATGGCGGCGGCAAGCGCTTTCTCCTGTTCGCGCTGGACGACGGCCCGCGGGATGACGAAAAGCCCTGCGTGCCGCCGGCGATCGCCTTCCTCAACACGCCCGCGCCCGGCGCGCGGGTGCCGCCGGTATTCGAGGCCAGCGGCTGGGTCCTCAAGGACGTGGTGGGCGTGGAGACGGTGCGGCTGACGATCGACGGGCGCGTGGTCGCGACGGCCGAATACGGCCTGGCCGACAGCTGGCCGCAACAGTTCTACGCCGGGCGTTCCAAGGATCCGGCCCTGCCGCAGGTGGGATTCAGGGCGTCGGTCGATGCCAGCGGCCTGCCGGCCGGGCGCCACTGGCTGGGCCTGGAAGTGGTCGGCGGAGATGGCAGCGTGGAGCGATTCGCGGGGCAGCCGGTCGAACTGGCCGGCGACTGAAGCGGTCGCGCATCGCGCGGCCCTGCGCTGAAGGCGGGTCGCGTGCGATGCGCCGCCGGACGAACGCATGAAGGCGCCCGCGCTCGCCGTCTCCACGCCTGCGCACTGATGCGGTCAGGGCAGGACGAAGCCCACCTCGCGCAGTAGCCGCGCCGTCGCGATCAGGGGCAGGCCGACCAGGGCGGTCGGGTCGCGTGTGTCGATCGCCTCGAACAGGGCGATGCCCAGGCCCTCGCAGCGGAAGCTGCCGGCGCAGTCGAAGGGCTGCTCGGCATCGACGTAGCGGGCGATGGTGTCTTCGTCCAGCGGCCGGAAGCGGACCACGGTCGTGTCCAGTGCCTGCAGCCCGGCGCTGCCGGCACCGGCGACCGCCACCGCGGTCAGGAACGACACCTCGCGCCCGGACATCGCCTGGAGCTGGGCGATGGCCGCCGCGCGCGAGCCGGGCTTGCCGATCGCCCGCCCGTCGAAGCTGGCCACCTGGTCGGAGCCGATCACCACCGCGCCGGGCATGCGCCGCGCCACCGCCGCGGCCTTGGCCGCGGCCAGGCGCAGGGCGAGGGTGGCCGGCGGCTCGCCGGCGGCGGGCGTCTCGTCGACCTGGGGGCGCTCGACGCCGAACGGCAGGCGCAGCCGGGCCAGCAGCTCGGCGCGGTAGGGCGAGGTCGAGGCCAGGACCAGGTCGGGCGTTGCGCTGGTCACGTTCAGTGGGCCGCGCCGCGCGCGCGCTGGATCTGCAGCAGCTGCACGTCGATCCGGTCACGGGCCGCGTCGATCGAACTGCGCACGCTGTCGAGCTGGTCCAGCGACGCGGTCTGGCCGTGCTGCTGCAGCCACAGCCGCTGGCGCAGCATCTCCTGCATGGCCTCGCGCACCGGGTTGTGCTCGTCGCCGGCGATGGCCTCGATCTCGGAGCGGGCCGTGCGCAGCCGGTCCTCCAGGGCATCGGCCGCGTCCAGCAGGCGGGCCATGGAGCGGTTCCGGCGCCCGCTGCGCTGGCGCCACCAGGCCGCCAGGGCGGCCGCGAGCGCCACGACCAGCACGGAAAGGGCAAGAACGGTCACAATGGCACTCCCTGGACTGGCCGGCAGTCTGCCCGCCGCCGCCGGCCCGGGCAAATTCCGAGCCGGTCCAACGGCTTGTCCGGCCCGGCCGGTTTGACACTCCCCATACCCATCTCTAAAATCCTACAGCTTATGTCCGCGGAACTGCCTGAAATCCTGGACGCCTGGCGCATGGTAGCCGCGCGGCGGGAGTTCGAAGGCCGGGTCGCGCTGGCGGCGCTGCCCAGGCTGCGCGATGCGCTGTTGGACGCCGAGGGCGAGGTCTCCTTCGCACTCGGCTTCGACGTCGACGCGATGCGCGTGCCGTACCTGGAACTGAGGATCGAGGCGGAGCTGCCGCTGCAATGCCAGCGCAGCCTGCAGCGGTTCCTGTTCCCGGTGCACCTGGAGCAGCGGCTGGGGCTGATCCGGGACGAGGACGAGGAAGCCGGCCTGCCCGGTGGCTACGAGCCGCTCCTGGTCGGGGCCGACGGCGCGCTGCGGCCGCTGGACCTGGTCGAGGACGAACTCATCCTCGCCCTGCCGGTGGTCCCGGTGAAGCCGGGTTCCGAGGCGGTGGAGCGGGACTGGCCGGTATCGGCCGAAGAGGAGGTGCGGATCAATCCCTTCGCGGGGCTGTCCGCACTGAAGAAGAAACAGTAAGCGGTCCGCGCCGCCCGGCGCGAACCGCATCAGCAACAACCGAATCGTTCCTGGAGCAATCCCATGGCTGTGCAGAAGTCCCGCGTCACCCCGTCCCGTCGTGGCATGCGTCGTTCGCATGACGCGCTCACGGCCAAGCAGCTGGCCACCGACCCGACCTCGGGCGAGACCCACCTGCGCCACCACATCACCGCCGACGGCTACTACCGCGGCAAGCAGGTGATCCAGCCCAAGACCAAGGTCGTCGAGGAAGACTGACCCGTCCCGGACCCGCGACGCGGGTCCGTGATTCCGGTCCGCCGCCAGAGCCCGCGCCCGCGGCATGCCGCGGCGCGGCCGCCCGCTTCGACCAGAGGGCCGTCCCCCAGATGAGCAGCACTGCGCGGATCTATTCACGTATCGCCGGTACCGGCAGCTACCTGCCCAGCAAGGTGCTGACCAACGACGACCTGTCCAAGATCGTCGACACCAGCGACGAGTGGATCGCCTCGCGGACGGGCATCCGTGAGCGGCACATCGCCGCCGAAGGCGAGACCACGGTGGATCTGTCCTACCACGCCGCGGTGCGTGCCCTGGAAGCGGCCGGCGTCGGCGCCGACGAGCTCGACCTGATCATCGTCGGCACCACCACCCCCGACCTGGTGTTCCCGTCCAGCGCCTGCCTGCTGCAGGCCCGGCTGGGCGTGGCCGGCTGCGGCGCGTTCGACGTCAATGCCGCCTGCTCGGGCTTCCTGTACGCGCTGTCCGTCGCCGACAAGTTCATCAAGTCCGGCGATGCCAGGACGGTGCTGGTCGTGGGGGCCGAAACGCTCACCCGCATGGTCGACTGGAGCGAGCGCACCACCTGCGTGCTGTTCGGCGACGGCGCCGGCGCGGTGGTGCTCAAGGCCGACCACGAGACCGGCATCCTCAGCACCCATCTGCACGCCGACGGCGGCAAGAAGGAACTGCTGTGGAACCCGGTGGGCGTGTCCGTGGGCTTCAAGGAAAACGAGAAGAACGCCGGCGTGCGCATCAGCATGGCCGGCAGCGACGTGTTCAAGTACGCGGTCAAGGCGCTGGATTCGGTGGTCGAGGAGACCCTCGAAGCCAACGGCCTGGACCGCCACGACATCGACTGGCTGATCCCGCACCAGGCCAACCTGCGCATCATCGAGGCCACCGCCAAGCGGCTGGACATGCCGATGGAGCGGGTGGTGGTGACGGTGGACCGGCACGGCAACACTTCCTCTGGCTCGGTGCCGCTGGCGCTGGACGAGGCGGTGCGCTCGGGCAAGGTCCAGCGCGGCCAGCTGCTGCTGCTCGAGGCCTTCGGCGGCGGCTTCACCTGGGGCTCCGCGCTGCTGCGCTATTGATTCGCTCCGCGGCCGCAGCCGCGGAGTGGATGCATGGCAAAAGCTGGACTCGTGGTCAGGATGGAGCTGGGCGGGGAGACCGCCTGGCTCAAGTGGTATGGCCGCGACCGGCGGGTCCTGCGCATGCGCGCCATGGACGCGCTGGCCCTGCGCCTGGGGGTGCCGCCCCTGCGCGCGCCGCCGCGCCACGTCGGCGTCGAGCGCCGCGACCTGGAGCAGCGGCGCCTGTCCGAACTCGCCTCGATCGATGTGAACGTGCCCGCGGTGCTGGCGCGCGGCGGCGACTGCCTGCTGCTCAGCGACCTGGGCAGCACCCTGTCCGAGCACCTGCGCCGGGAGCCGCCGGAGCGGGGCCGCGAGCTGGTGGCGCGCGCGATCGACGCGATCGCACTGGTGCACGCCCGTGGCGGCTACCTGGGCTCGCCGGTGGCCCGCAACCTCACCGTGGACGGCGCCGGGCGCATCGGCTTCATCGATTTCGAGGAAGACCCGGGCGAGGTGATGCCTCTGGCGCAGGCGCAGGCGCGCGACTGGCTGGTGTTCGCCGCCGGGGTGGCGCGGCACACCCCGCTGGACGAGGTGGAGCTGGGGCGGCTGCTGTCCTCCGCCCTGCGCGACCGGGACGGGCAGGTGCGCCTGGAGCTGGACGGAGCCGTGCGGCGGCTGTCGTTCCTGGCCCAGGCGAGCGCCTGGTTCGGCACCCGCGCCGGCGGGGTGGGCAAGGCCCTGGGCTGCCTGCGGCGGGCGCTGTGCTGCGGCGTGTGGGCGCCGTTGCTGCTGCTGGCGACGCTGGACCTGGCGCTGGACGGGGAACTGGAAGTGCTGGTGCTGCTGGCGGGCCTGGTCGACTGATCCAGGCCGACCCTACGGTCGGGTACAGACAATCCGCCGGCCGGGCCGTTACCATTTGCGGCCGATTTTCCATGGATGCACGCGTGACCGATCCGCAACTCGCCTTCGTCTTCCCCGGCCAGGGGTCCCAGTCGCTGGGCATGCTGGTGGATCTGGCAGACGCGCACCCGGTCATCCGCGAATCGTTCGCCGAAGCCTCCGAGGGCGCCGGCGTCGACCTGTGGGCCCTGTCGCAGGACGGTCCCGAGGACATGCTCAACCGCACCGAGTTCACCCAGCCGGCACTGCTCGCGGCCGGGGTCGCGGTGTGGCGCGCGTGGCAGGCGCAGGGCGGCGCGCAGCCGGCCGTGCTCGCCGGCCACAGCCTGGGCGAGTACGCCGCGCTGGTGGCGGCCGGCGCGCTGTCGCTGGCCGACGGCGCGCGCCTGGTGCGCACCCGCGGCCAGCTGATGCAGGACGCCGCGCCCGCCGGCAGCGGCGCGATGGCCGCCGTACTCGGCGCCGAGGACGCGCTGGTCGAGGAGGTCTGCCGGGCCGCCTCGGGCGAGGGCGTGGTGGTGGCGGCCAACTACAACTCGCCGGGGCAGATCGTCATCGGCGGCGATGCGGCGGCGGTCGACCGCGCCCTGTCGGTGCTGGCCGAGCGCGGCGTGCGCAAGGCGGTGAAGCTGGCGGTGAGCGTGCCCTCGCACACACCGCTGATGCGCGAGGCGGCCAACCGCCTGTCCGAGGCGATGGCCGCGCTGGACTGGCGCGAGCCGGCGCTGCCGGTGGTGCAGAACGTCGATGCCGAAGTGCACAGCGGCGTGCAGGCGATCCGCGACGCGCTGGCCCGGCAGCTCTACCTGCCCGTGCAGTGGACCGGATGCGTGCGGGCCCTGGCTGCGCGCGGGACCACCCGCGTGGCAGAGTGCGGCCCGGGCAAGGTGCTGGCCGGCCTGGCCAAGCGCATCGACAAGTCGCTGGACGCGCGCGCGCTGGCGCAGCCGTCAGACTTCGACGCGGCGCTGGCGGACTGGGCGCGCGCCTGATCCTCTCCTCCATCCTTCGCATCCACCGGAACAAGACATGACCCTTCCTCTGCAAGGCGAGATCGCCCTCGTCACCGGCGCCAGCCGCGGCATCGGCGCCGCGATCGCCGACACCCTGGCCGCGCAGGGCGCGACCGTGATCGGCACCGCGACCTCGGAGGCAGGTGCCGCCGCGATCGGCACGCGCCTGTCGGAGCACGGCGGCCATGGCCGCGTGCTCGACGTGTCGGTGCCCGGCCAGGTCGAGGCGCTGATCGAGGCGATCGGCAAGGAGATCGGCCCGCTGTCGATCCTGGTCAACAACGCCGGGATCACCCGCGACGGCCTGCTGATGCGCATGAGCGACGAGGACTGGCAGGCCATCCTCGACACCAACCTCACCAGCGTCTACCGCTCCTCGAAGGCGGCGATGCGCGGGATGATGAAGGCGCGCAAGGGCCGCATCATCAACATCGCCTCGGTGGTCGGCGTTACCGGCAACGCCGGGCAGACCAACTACGCCGCGGCCAAGGCCGGGATCATCGCCTTCAGCAAGTCGCTGGCCAAGGAGATCGGCTCGCGCGGCGTGACCGTCAACGTGGTCGCGCCGGGCTTCATCGAGACCGACATGACCGCCGCGCTGCCCGAGGAGGTCCGCAAGGGCCTGGTCTCGCAGATCGCGCTGGCGCGCCTGGGACAGGCCGCGGACATCGCCAATGCGGTAGCCTTCCTGGCCGGCCCGGGGGCGGGCTACATCACCGGCGAAACCCTCCACGTCAACGGCGGCATGTACATGCCCTGATGCGTCCTTCCGGGCAGGACCCCCAAGGTCCTTCCCTAAGTTGCCGTTTTAAAAGGAAATGGGAGGCCGCATTCCGCGGCCCGCATGACCGCACCGGGGCCGCGCAGGGCAACGCGCTATCCTCGCCCCGGATCAGACCTTACACTTGTCACCGTAACAGACTCCGCGGAGCTAGAACCAATGAGCAGCATCGAAGAACGCGTCAAGAAGATCGTGGTCGAACAACTGGGCGTCAAGGAAGAGGAAGTCGGCGCCAACGCGTCCTTCGTCGACGATCTCGGCGCGGACTCGCTCGACACCGTCGAACTGGTGATGGCGCTTGAAGAAGAGTTCGAGTGCGAGATCCCCGACGAGGAAGCCGAGAAGATCACCTCGGTGCAGCAGGCGATCGACTACATCAAGGCTCACGTCAAGGCGTGATGTCGGCCCGGCCCGCCCGGCGTCCGCGCCGGGCGTGGCCACGCCAGCAAGACCCTCGGCCCTGCGGGGCCGATCTGTGACAACCCGGGGCCGCATTGCGGCCTCGTGCGTTTTGCATCGCGCCCGCACCGCGGCGCGATGCCCCTGATTGCATCGAGGAGAGAGCGGTCCATGTCCAAGCGTCGCGTCGCCATCACCGGTATCGGCATCCTGTCGCCGCTCGGCAACGACCTGGCCTCGAGCTGGGACGGCATCGTCAACGGCCGTTCGGGCATCGGGCCGATCACCCATTTCGACGCCTCCGCCTTCTCCACCCGCATCTCGGGCTCGGTGAAGGATTTCGATCCCGCGCAGTGGATCCCGGCGAAGGACATCAAGAAGATGGACCCCTTCGTGCACTACGGCGTGGCCGCGGCGCTGATGTCGATCGCCGACGCGGGCCTGGAGATCCGCGACGCGGACGCCGACCGCATCGGCGTGGCGATCGGCGCCGGCATCGGCGGGCTCAAGGGAATCGAGGAAACCGCGATCAAGTACCACGAGGGCGGCCCGCGCAAGATCTCGCCGTTCTACGTGCCCAGCACGATCATCAACATGGTCGCCGGCCAGGTGTCGATCATGACCGGCGCGCGCGGCCCCAACATCGCCGCGGTCACCGCCTGCACCACGGCCACGCACAACATCGGCCTGGCCGCGCGCATGATCCAGTACGGCGATGCCGATGCGATGATCGCCGGCGGCTCCGAATTCGCCACCACGCCCACCTCGCTGGGCGGCTTCTGCGCGATGAAGGCGCTGTCCTCGCGCAACGACGATCCCGAGCGCGCCTCGCGCCCATGGGACGCCGACCGCGACGGCTTCGTGATGGGCGATGGCGCCGGCATCCTGGTGCTGGAGGAATACGAGCGCGCCAAGGCGCGCGGCGCGCGCATCTACGCCGAGCTGGCCGGTTTCGGCATGAGCGGCGATGCCCACCACATGACCGCGCCGAGCGAGAACGGCGAGGGCGGTGCGCGATGCATGGTCGCCGCGCTGCGCGACGCCGGCATCGATCCGGACCGGGTCGGCTACATCAACGCCCACGGCACCTCGACGCCGCAGGGCGACCTGGCCGAGACCATGGGTATCAAGTCGGTGTTCGGCGCGCATGCCGCGAAGCTGATGGTGAGCTCCACCAAGTCGATGACCGGCCACCTGCTCGGCGCCGCCGGCGGCGTGGAGGCGGTGTTCTCGGCGATGGCGCTGTACACCGGCATCATGCCGCCGACGATCAACCTGGACCAGCCTTCGGAAGGCTGCGACCTGGACTACGTGCCGCACACCGCGCGCCAGGCCCAGGTCGACGTCGCCCTGTCGAACTCCTTCGGCTTCGGCGGCACCAACGGCACCCTGGTCTTCCGACGGGTCTGACCGGCGGCGGCAGCGGTACCCGCCGCCACGGCGCCGGGATCGGCCGCGACCGCCTGCACGCGCGCGGCGGCCTTCGCCGCGCGTTTCCCATCCAAGTCCTCCAGGCGAGCCACTCGTGCTGATCAGCAGGCCGCTCCCGCCCGACATCGACCTGCTCGCGCTGCATCGCCTGGACCCCGGACGCTACCCGCTGTTGCTGGAGTCCGTCGCCCACGGCACGGCGCAGGCACGCTGGGACCTGCTGCTGGTCGCCAGCGGCGATGCGCTCACGCTGGGGCGCGATGGACTCACCCGCGACGCCACCGGCACGGTGGTCGCCGGCGACTTCCTGGATGCGCTCGATGCGGCCTGGCGCGCCGCGCGCCTGCCGCGCGAGGAGCCGCGCTGGCCGTTCCGCGGCGGCTGGGCCCTGCTGCTGGGGTACGAACTCGCAGGCCAGGTCGAGCCGGTGCTGCAACTGCCCGGGCCGCCCGGCGCGCTGCCGGTGGCGCAGGCACTGCGCTGCCCGGCGGCGATCCTGCGCGACCATGCCAGCGGCGAGTGCATGGCGCTGGCCGAAGCCGATCGTGCGCCGATGCTCGCTGCCATCGAGCGCGACCTCGCCACCTCCGCGCGGCTGCCGGCGCTGCCGCCATGGCAGGCACCGGCCCGACTGGACGAGGATCCGCCGCAGCGCTTCATGGACGGGGTTTCGCGCGTGCTGGAGTATCTGGCCGCGGGCGACGTGTTCCAGGCCAACCTCTCGCGCGGATGGAGCGCCCGGTTCGATGCGCCGGTCGATCCCGCGCGGCTGTACGCGCGCATGCGCCAGGCCAATCCCGCGCCTTTCGCGGGCCTCTACGCCGGGCGGGGATGGGCCGTGGCCAGCGCCTCGCCCGAGCGCCTGGTGGCGGTGCGCGGCGACGTGGTCGAGACCCGCCCGATCGCCGGCACCCGCGCGCGCCTGGCCGGGGACGACGAGGCCGCCCGCGTGCGCGAACTGATCGGCCATCCCAAGGAGCGCGCCGAGCACGTGATGCTGGTCGACCTGGAGCGCAACGACCTGGGCCGCGTGTGCACGCCGGGCAGCGTCGAGGTCGACGAACTGATGACGATCGAGAGCTATGCGCACGTGCACCACATCGTCAGCAACGTTCGCGGGCGCCTGCGCGCGGACGTGGCGCCGGGCGCGGTGATCGCCGCGACCTTTCCCGGCGGCACCATCACCGGCTGCCCCAAGGTGCGCTGCATGCAGATCATCGCCGAACTCGAAGGTCGGGGCCGCGGCGCCTACACCGGCGCGATGGGCTGGCTCAACCGCGATGGCGACCTCGACCTGAACATCCTCATCCGCAGCGCGGAAATCGAGGGCGCGCAGCTGCGTTTCCGCACAGGCGCGGGCATCGTCGCCGACTCCGACGCCGCTCGCGAACTGGAGGAAACCCGGGCCAAGGCGCGCGGCATGCTGCAGGCCCTGGCGGCGGAGGCGGGGAACTCCACGGTATCCTAGGCCGATGATCCGATCCGTGATGGAACCGATGCATGGCCACCACTAGGCGCTGGCGCGGGCTGTGGTTGCTGTTCGTATTCACCGCCCTGGCCGCGGGCGTCGCCGCGGTCTGGCTGTACGACCACTACACCGGCTTCGCCGACGCGCCGCTGGCCGGACTCGAGTCCGGGGCCACGGTGCGCGTGGAGCGGGGCGATTCGTTCCGGCGCGTGCTGTCGCGGCTGCGCGAGGCGGGCGTAGGCGAGGGCCACGACCTGGAATGGCAGGCGCTGGCGCGCCAGCTCGGAACCGACGCGCGCGTGCAGGTGGGCGAGTACGCGCTCGAGCCCGGCATCACGCCGCGCGTGCTGCTGCAGAACATGCGCGACGGGCGCGTGCTCAGCTACCGCTTCACCATCGTCGAAGGCTGGAACATGCGCGAGCTGCGCGCGGCGCTGTCGCGCGCCACGCCGCTGGTGCAGACCATCGGGGAGCTCGACGACGCCGCGCTGATGGAGGCGCTGGGACAGCCCGGCGTGCATCCGGAAGGGCGTTTCCTGCCCGAGACCTACATCTACACCCGCGGCGACAGCGACCTGGACGTGCTGCGCCGCGCCAACGCCGCGCTGGAGCGCACGCTGCAGGCGGCCTGGGAGGCGCGCGCGCCGGGCCTGCCGCTGGCGGATGCGGAACAGGCGCTGGTCCTGGCCTCGATCATCGAGAAGGAAACGGGCATCGCCGAGGAGCGCCCGCGCATCGGCGGGGTCTTCGTCCGGCGGCTCAAGTCGGGCATGCGCCTGCAGACCGACCCGACGGTGATCTACGGCATGGGCAGCAGCTATTCGGGCAACATCCGCCGCGCCGACCTGCTCGCCGACACGCCGTACAACACCTATACGCGCGATGGCCTGCCGCCCACGCCGATCGCGATGGCGGGCGCGGCCGCCATCCGCGCCGCCACCCAGCCGGCCGAAGGCGATGAGCTGTACTTCGTCGCGGTGGGCGATGGCAGCGGCCGCCACGTGTTCTCGCGCACGCTCGAGCAGCACAATGCCGCGGTGCGCGAGTACGTCCGCCGCTACCGCGAACGCTTCGGCCCATGAGCGCGCTGGAGTCGCATCCGCGGTTTGTCTCGCTCGAGGGCGGGGAGGGCGCGGGCAAGACCACGGTGCTCACCGCGCTGCGCGAGGCGCTGGCGGCGACCGGCGATGAGGTCGTGTGCAGCCGCGAGCCCGGCGGCACGCCGCTGGCGGAGAAGATCCGCGGCCTGCTGCTGGATCCCGCGCACGAACCCGCGACCCCGCAGGCCGAACTGCTGCTGATGTTCGCCGCGCGCGCCCAGCACGTGCACGAAACCATCGCGCCAGCGCTCGCGCGCCGCGCCTGGGTGCTGTGCGACCGGTTCACCGATTCGAGCTACGCCTACCAGGGCGGCGGCCGCGGGCTGGATCCGGCCTGGATCGCGGAACTCGAACGCCGGGTCGTCGGCCTCCAGCCGGGGCTGACCCTGCTGCTGGACATCGACGTCGGCCGCGGCCGCGAGCGCACCCGCGGCCGCGACCTGGTGCCCGACCGCATCGAGTCCGAGCGCGACGAGTTCTTCGAGCGGGTGCGCGAAGCCTACCGCGCGCGCGCGTCCGCCGATCCCGGCCGGTTCCGCGTGATCGATGCCTCGCGGCCTGCGGCGGAGGTCGCGGCCGAGGCGCTGCGCCTGCTGCGCGCGTGGATGGCGCGGCCATGAGCGCGGCCCTCGCGCCATGGCAGCAGCGCGTCCTCGACCATGCGATGCGCACGCTGGAGGAAGGCCGCCTCGGCCACGCGATGTTGATCTGCGGTCCGGCGCGGCTGGGCAAGCGCGCGGTAGCCGAACGCCTCGCCGCGCATCTGCTCGGTGCCGGTGATGCGCGCGCGGCGCACCTGATCCAGGCCGGCACCCATCCCGACTTCCACATCGCCACGCTGCAGCCCAACCGCGAGGGCACGAAGCTGCGCAGCGAGATCGTGATCGAGCAGATCCGCGAACTGTCGGAAAAGCTGTCGCTGACGCCGCAGTACGGCAGCGCGCAGGTGGCGATCGTCGATCCGGCCGATGCCATCAACAGTGCAGCGGCCAACGCACTGCTCAAGACGTTGGAAGAGCCGCAGCCCGGTCGCTACCTGTGGCTGGTCGCATCCAATCCCGCGCGCCTGCCGGCGACCATCCGCAGCCGCTGCCAGCGCCTGGAGTTCCGGCTGCCGCCGCACGCCGAGGCGTTGGCCTGGCTGCAGGAGCAGGGCCATCCAGCCAAGGCCGCGGCCGAGGCGCTGGAGGCCGCGCGCGGCCATCCGGGCCTGGCCGATGCCTGGCTGCGCGACGGCGGCATGCAACTGCGGCGCGAGGTCGCAGCCGACCTCGACAAGCTTGCGCGCGGCGAGATCGCGCCGGTCGAGACCGCGCAGCGCTGGACCTCGGACGAACACGCCGACCTGCGCCTGCGCCATGCCGCCGACCTGGTGCTGGCGCAGGCCGCGGGCTTGACCGATCCGGTGCGAATCCGGAAGCTGGCCCAGTGGTTCGACATGGCCAATCGCACGCGCGACCTGCTGCGCACCACGGTGCGCGCGGACCTGGCCGTCGCCGAACTGCTGCTGGCCTGGCGCGGTGGGGTTGCGCCGGGTCCGGCCTCCGCAAACAAGGGGTTTTGATGAATACGACGGCGGGCGGTGCGCGCCAGGGCATCCTGTCGCTGGCCCTGAAGGACAAGGCGCAGCTCTACAGCGCCTACATGCCCTATCTCAAGAACGGCGGCGTGTTCGTGCCGACGCCGCGGCGCTACTTCCTCGGCGACGAGGTGTTCCTGCTGCTCACCCTGCCAGAGTCGAACGAGCGCCTGCCGGTCGCCGGCAAGGTGGTGTGGGTGACGCCCACCGGTGCCCAGGGCGCGCGCACCGCGGGCGTCGGCGTGCAGTTCGCCGATACGCCCGAGGGCGAGACCCTGCGCGGCAGGATCGAGACCCTGCTCGCCGGCACCCTGTCGGCGGAAAAGCCCACCCACACGATGTGATGGACGCAGGCGCGCGCATCCGCCGGATGGTCGCGCTCCTGCTGCTCGGCGTGGCCGCGGCGATGCCCGCGGCCGCAACCGAGCGCATCGTGCTCGACGATGGCCGGATGCGGGTGGAGGTGGCGCCCGCGCTGGGCGGCCGCATCCTGCACCTGTCGCTGCCCGGACGCGGCAATGTGCTGCGGGTCGGACCCGCGGTCGGGTCGGTGCCCGCTCCCGAGCCGGCCGCCGACGGTCCGGACCTGCCGTACTTCGGCCACGAGCTCTGGCTGGGTCCGCAGTCGCAATGGTGGCTGGACCAGGACGTGAACCCGGCGCGCCGCGCGGCGGCCGCGCCCTGGCCGCCCGATCCCTGGCTGGGCCATGCGCGCAACCGCGTCGTCGAGCGCAGCGCGCAGGCGCTGGTGCTCGAAGGCGTGCCCAGCCCGGTCAGCGGACTGCAGGCGACCCAGGGCTTCCGCCTGGCCGGTGGGGCCGCGCCGACCATGGAACTCGTGGCCGAGGCGGTGAACCGGCGCGAGCGGCCGGTCCGCCGCGACCTGTGGTTCAACACCCGTCTGCCCGCTGGCAGCCGGGTGTTCGCGCCGGTGGCCGAGCCGGCCCATGCCCGCCTGCGCGCGGACGACGATGCCGTGTTCGACGGGCCGGTGGGGTGGTGGGAGGACGGGCTGTACTCGCTGGAACTGGAGCCGCCGGCACCCGGCAAGACCGGCCGGCGCGGCAAGATCTTCATCGCACCCTCGGCCGGATGGATCGCCGGGTTCAACGCCGGCCAGCTGCTGCTGATCCGCTTCGAGCGCCAGGACGATGCGCTGATCGATCCGGAGCACGGCCAGGTCGAGATCTACCAGCAGTGGCACCACGACGACCCGGATGCGGGCGTGCTGGAGCTGGAGGTGCACGCGCCGGTGCGCACGCTGGCGCCGGGCGAGTCGATGCGCGCCGGCGAGGCCTGGACCCTGCTGCCCTACGACGGCCCCGAGACGCGCGAGGCCCAGCGCGCGGCGCTGGAGCAGGCGCTCGAGGCGTTGGGCCTGGCGCGCTGAAGCGCTGACGCGACGCGGCGCTGTCCGGGTCGCGAGGCTGCGGGGCGGTGTCCCGGATGCTGGACGAGCCATGGGCTGAGGGGAGCCCATGGGTGCCGCTGCCGTGCGCGGCCCCGGGCGCGCACGCAGAATCTGCCGGAGCAGGCGCATCTGCACGCGCTGCGTCCGTTGGCGGCCGATCCGGGGATGGACGCGCTGCTGGTCTGGGATCGCTACCCGCTCTCGCACGCCGCGCGCATCGCCGAGCGGACGGTCACCACGGAACTTGCGGCCGCGCGTGGCCGGCACGGGGAAGCGGGGGGGCGGCGCTGATCCAGGCGGTCGCGATCGAGGATCGCATCCCCTGCGACGAGCCGCCGGGATGGCATGCGCCGGTGCGCCAGACCCTGGGCGCGGTGCTGCTGCAGTCCGGGCGTGCGGCCGAGGCCGAGGCGGTGTATCGGGAGGAGCTGCGGCGCAGTCCCGGCAACGGCTGGTCGCTGTACGGACTGGCGCACAGCCTGCAGGCGCAGGGCAAACCCGACGCCGGGCAGGCGATGCACAGCTTCCGGGCGGGCTGGGCCCGGTCGGGCCCGACGCTGGCCTCGTCGAGGATGTCGCGGCGAGGCGGCGGGGAAGGGCGATCGCGCGCCCTTCCCCGGTCGCGGCTCAGGCCGCTTCGCGCGCCATCGCTTCGGACTCGCCGCGCAGGACCGGGTTGTCCCAGCCCGGGCGCGGCGCGAAGCGGTCGCCGTACTTGGCCTGCAGCGCCTTGAGGCGATCGAGCAGCACATCGGCGCCGGTTTCGCGGATGGTCTGGATCGGACCACCGCGGAAGGGCGCATAGCCGGTGCCGAAGATCACGCCGGCATCGAGCAGGTCGGCATCGGCCACCACGCCTTCGTGCAGAGCGGCCACCGCCTCGTTGAGCAGCGGCAGGATCAGGCGATCTTCGAGGTCTGCGGGCACTTTGTAGTCCTTGGGCACCTCGGGCTTGCGCGCCTTGCCGTTCTCCCAGGCATAGATGCCCTGGCCGTCCTTCTTGCCGCGCTTGCCCGCTTCGGGCGGTTGCGACAGCGCCGGCGGGATCGCCAGGCCGAGGAAGGGCGCCAGTTCCTGGCCCACGCCGTAGGCCACGTCCAGGCCCACCGTGTCGATCAGTTCGATCGGACCCATCGGCATGCCGTACTTCACCGCGGCCCTGTCGATCACCGCCCCGGGAATGCCTTCCGAATAGGCCAGGGCGGCCTCCAGCATGTAGGGGAACAGCAGGCGGTTGACCAGGAAGCCGGGCGTGCCGGCCACCGGCACCGGCAGCTTGTCCAGCGCCTTGCAGAACGCCGCCAGGCGCTGCTCGGTCTGCGGCGACATCGCGTCGTGGCGCACGATCTCCACCAGCGGCATCAGCGCCACCGGATTGAAGTAGTGCAGGCCGGCGAACTGCGCCGGGCGCGCGATGTGGCCGCGCAGTTCCTCCAGCGGGATCGAGGAGGTGTTGGTGGTCAGCAGGGCGTCGGGCTTCATGCGCGGTTCCAGCCCGGCGTAGAGTTCGCGCTTGGCGTCGGCGCGCTCGATGATCGCCTCGATGACAAGGTCCGCGCTGGCCGCGCCGTCGCCGGCGAGGTCGCCCTTGAGCCGCGCCGCCACCGCCGGGCGCTTGGCCTCGTCCCGCACCTTCCTGGCGAACAGTTCCTGCGCGCGCGCCAGCGCGCCGTCGATGAACTTCTGCTCGCGGTCCTGCAGGGTGACCTCGAAGCCCTTGTAGGCCGACCAGGCGGCGATGTCCCCGCCCATCACGCCGGCGCCCACCACGTGCACGTGGCCGATGCCGTGCGGATCCCTGCCGCCCAGGCCCTTGAGCCGTTCCATCAGGAAGAACACGCGCGTGAGGTTGCGCGCGGTGGGGGTGCCGGCGAGCTTGACCACCGAGCGGCGCTCGGCCGCCAGTCGCGACTGGATGCCGCCGCTGCTGCGGCGCCAGGTCTCGATCAGCGCATAGGGCGCGGGGTAGTGGTCCTTGCGCGCCTTGCGCGCGACCTGCTTGACCAGCATCGGCGCCAGCGCCTGGCGCACCGGCCAGGTGTTGGTCAGCCAGCCCATGAGCCGCTGCTTGAAGGGACGCTGGCGGCCGGACAGGGCCAGGCGCGCGGCCTCGTCCACCAGCACCGCGGGCGCCACCACCCTGTCGACCACGCCCATCGCGCGGGCCGAGGAGGCCGACAGGTTGCGACCGGTCAGCATCACGTCCATCGCCGCCGGCGCGCCGACCAGGCGCGGCAGGCGCACGCTGCCGCCCCAGCCGGGATAGATGCCCAGCTTCACCTCGGGCAGGCCGATGCGGGTGGAGGCGTCGTTGCTGGCCACGCGGTAGTCGCAGGCCAGCGCGATCTCGGTGCCGCCGCCCATGCAGAAGCCATGGATGGCCGCGACGGTGGGGCAGGGCAGTTCGGCCAGGCGCTGGAACACCTGCTGGCCGCGGCGGATCGAATCGCCGATCGTGCCCTTGCGGTCGAACTCGGCGAACTCGCGGATGTCGGCGCCGGCGATGAAACCCTTGGCCTTGGCCGAGCGCAGCACCAGGCCCTTGGGCGGGTCGAGCGCCAGGCGTTCCAGCAGGCTGTCGAGTTCCAGCAGGACGTCCTGCGCGAAGGTGTTGACCGACTCGCCAGCGCGGTCGAACGACAGGACGAGGACGCCATCGGGGCGCAGTTCGACCTGCCAGTGGCTGAAGCGCAGTCCATCAAGGCCAGCGATCATGCGGGACCATCCGTTAGGGTATGGGGAGCCCTTATGATCCAGAGGTTGTTTCGCCCCAGTCAAATCGGGGCCCGCGCGCGGCTGCCGGGGCGAGGCGTGGCGCGGCTTGATGCGGGCACGTCCCGCCCCCAGATCCGGCCGGATGCGGGAACTTCCCGCCGCGACCCAGGTCACAGCGTCCGGCCCCGGCCGGCCCAACAGGAGTGCCCAGGCCCGATGGCCGAGATCGACACCCAGACGCTCGACCTGGAACTGGTCAAGCGCGTGCAACGCGGCGACAGCGCCGCCTTCGACCTGCTGGTGCGCAAGTACCAGCACCGCATCGCCGCCCTGATCGGCCGCTACGTGCAGGACTGGAGCGAAGTCCAGGACGTGGCGCAGGACACCTTCATCCGTGCCTACCGCGCGATCGGCAGCTTCCGCGGCGACTCGCAGTTCTACACCTGGCTGCACCGCATCGCGGTCAACACCGCCAAGAACCATCTGGTGGCCGGCAACCGCCGCCCGCCGGGCGCCGATGTCGACGTGGACGATGCCGAACAGCTCGATGGCGGCCTGCGCCTGCGCGACAGCGATACGCCCGAACGTGAACTCATGCGCCAGCAGCTGGAACAAACGGTCGTCCGCGCGGTCGAAGCATTGCCCGAGGAGTTGCGGCTGGCGATCACGTTGCGCGAGGTCGACGGCCTCAGCTACGAGGACATCGCCCAGCGCATGGACTGCCCGATCGGGACGGTGCGTTCGCGCATCTTCCGCGCGCGAGAGGCGATCGACCAGGAGATGAAACCCTTGCTGGACAGCGATACCAGAGCGGAGCGTGCGGCACGATGACTTTCCCCGACGACAACGAGACCGTGCAGATCGTCCCTGACCCGGACAAGCTGTTCGTCTACCACCGCCAGCAGCTGTCGGCGATGCTCGACGGCGAACTCTCGCCCGACCAGGCGAAGTTCATGCTGCGGCGCCTGCAGCACGATGGCGAGCTTGCGGCGTGCTGGGAACGCTGGCAGGTGTGCGGCGACGTGCTGCGCGGCCAGCGTAACGACCTGCTGCCGGCCGACTTCGCCCAGCGCGTGGCGACCGCGATCGGCGGCGACGCCGGCCAGGCCGAGGCCCCGCAGGTGCGGCGTGCCCCCAGGCCGCGCCTGGCACGCTGGGGTGGCGGCGCTGCAGTCGCCGCCTCGGTCGCGTTGATGGCCGTGTTCGTCGGCCGCCAGCTGCCCGAGGTCGAATCCGGCTATCCCGCCGAGGCGCTGCCGGCCCTGGCCGGTCCGGCCGTGCCGGCCGCCACCGCGCCCGCGTCGGGCGTCGAACTCGCGGTCGCCGACGCCGAGGTCGCTCCCCCCGCCGCCGCGCCCGACCGCGCGTTGCGTGCGGCGCCGGTCGCGCCGGCCGTGGCCGCCGTGGCTGTGGCCGCCGCCGAAGCCCCGCGTCGCGCCACGCAGCGGCGTACCGTGGCGGCGACGCCGGCCGCCCAGGCGCAGGCACCCGCCAGCGCTCCCCCGCCTGAACCGCAGGGCCCGCTGCCCGACACCCTGGAGGCGCCGGCCTATGCCTTCGCCATGCCGGAGGCCGTCGCGCGGCCATGGCCGCGCAGCCTGCTGGCCCCGCAAGGCGGCCTGGCCGTGTCCAGCGGCGGCCTGCTGCCGCCCGAGCCGAGCTTCGAGCCGCTGCTGCCGGGTGCCCGCTGGCCGGCCGGTGCCGACGCGCCGCAGGTCGACGCGGCGCAGCCTTGACCGACCGCCCCGCTCGACATCCGCATCCGATCCACCCGTCTTCTCTCCGACGAGCTTTGCCGAGGGATTCCGAACCGATGAAAACCCCGTTGTATGCCTTTGCCCTGGTCCTGCTGACCTCGGCCGCGACCACGGCCGTGGTGCTGCCGATCGCCACCGCCAAGCCCACGACCGACACGCCCGCCGCCGCCGTGCCGCTGGCCGGCCAGGCCACCGCGGTTCCATCGGCTCCGCTGGTCACGGGACTGCCCGATTTCACCCGGCTGGTCGAGGAGGTCGCCCCGGGGGTGGTCAAGATCGACACCACGATCGGCTCGCGGCGCGGCCAGGCCGGCGAGGAGGCGATGCCGGGCGAGGAGCAGATCCCCGAGATCTTCCGCCGCTTCTTCGGTCCCGGCTTCCAGATGCCCGGTCCCGGGGGGCGCGGCCAGATGCCGCGTGGCCGCGCGATGGGCACCGGCTTCATCATTTCCGACGACGGCTACGTGCTGACCAATCACCACGTCATCGACAAGGCCGACGAGGTCAAGGTCACGCTCAGCGACCGCCGCGAATACACCGCCAAGGTGGTCGGCAGCGACGAGCGTTCGGACGTGGCCCTGCTCAAGATCGACGCCAAGGGCCTGCCGGTGCTGCGCGTGGGCAACGACGCCAGCGTCAAGCCGGGGCAGTGGGCGGTCGCCATCGGCGCGCCGTTCGGCTTCGAACAGACGGTCACCGCCGGCATCGTCAGCGCGGTGGGTCGCAGCAATCCCTACGCCAACCAGCAGTACGTGCCCTTCATCCAGACCGACGTCGCGATCAACCAAGGCAATTCCGGCGGGCCGCTGCTCAACACCCGCGGCGAGGTGATCGGCATCAACTCGCAGATCTTCAGCAACTCCGGCGGCTACATGGGCGTGGCCTTCGCGATTCCCATCGACGTGGCCATGAACGTGGTGGACCAGCTCAAGAAGACCGGCCGCGTGCAGCGCGGCCAGCTGGGCGTGCTGTTCTCGCGCGAGGGCATCAGCGCCGAGCAGGCGCGCGGCTTCGGCCTGCCCGACACGCTGGGCGCCCTGGTCACCGAGGTGGTGCCGGGCAGTCCGGCCGCCAAGGTCGGGATCGAGCCGGGCGACGTGATCCGCAGCGCCGATGGCGTGGTGATCCGCCAGCCGGGCGACCTGCCGCCGGTGGTGGGCAACAAGGTGCCCGGCACCAAGGTCCGCATCGTGGTGCTCCGCGACGGCCGCGAGCGCAGCTTCGACGTGACCCTGTCGGAACTGGACGAGGACAGCGTGGCCAGCGCCACGCCGCGCCCCGGCGCGGAGGAGCCGGCGCCGGCGCGCGAGACCAATGCACTGGGCCTGTCCGCCCAGGACCTGACCGACGCCCAGCGCCGCCAGCTCGGGCTGGAGGCCGGGGAGGGCGTGCGCATCGTCGGGGTGACCGGCAGCGCGGCGCGTGAGGCCGGTCTGGTGCCGGGTGACGTGGTGCTGCGCGTCGGCCGCACGCCCGTCGGCAGTCCCGCCGCGCTGGCGCGCGAGCTGCGCGACGTGCGTCCCGGGCAGACCGTGATGCTGCTGGTCCGCAGCCAGGGCGGGGGCAGCCGCTACGTGGCGGTCACGCCGGAGCAGTCGCGCTAGGCCGGCCGCATCCGGTCGTTGGGCGGCGAGCGCGCCGCCCGCGGCGAAGGCCCGGCCATCGTGCGCCGGGCCTTTGCGTCTTCCGGCGGGCGGGCGCGCCGGCCGTCGGTCGGGGCCACGGTCCGCGCGCCGCGCTATGCGATAATCCGCGGCTGTCCTGACGCTGGCCACTGCCGCCTCCCCATGTCCGATTCCATGCGGCAGATCCGCAACTTCTCCATCATCGCCCACGTCGACCATGGCAAGTCGACGCTCGCCGACCGCATCATCCAGCTGTGCGGCGGGCTGAGCGAGCGCGAGATGGAAGCGCAGGTGCTCGACAACAACCCGATCGAGCGCGAGCGCGGGATCACCATCAAGGCCCAGTCCGTCTCCCTGCCGTACACGGCCAAGGACGGGAAGACCTACTTCCTGAATTTCATCGACACCCCCGGCCACGTCGACTTCAGCTACGAGGTCAGCCGCTCGCTGGCGGCCTGCGAAGGCGCGCTGCTGGTGGTGGACGCCGCCCAGGGCGTGGAGGCGCAGTCGGTGGCCAACTGCTACACCGCGGTGGAGCAGGGCCTGGAAGTGGTGCCGGTGCTCAACAAGATCGACCTGCCCACCGCCGACATCGACCGCGCCAAGGCCGAGATCGAGGCGGTCATCGGCATCGACGCCACCGACGCCATCGCGGTCAGCGCCAAGACCGGGCTTAACGTGGGCGACGTGCTGGAGGCGATCGTGCAGCGCATCCCGCCGCCGGTGCCGCGCGACACCGACAAGCTGCAGGCGCTGATCATCGACTCGTGGTTCGACAACTACCTGGGCGTGGTCTCGCTGGTGCGGGTGATGCAGGGCGAGATCAAGCCCAGGAGCAAGATCCTGGTGATGTCGACCGGCCGCACCCATGAGGTGGACAAGGTCGGCGTGTTCACCCCCAAGCGCAAGGAACTGCCGGCCCTGCGCTCGGGCGAGGTGGGCTGGATCACCGCCTCGATCAAGGACGTGCACGGCGCGCCGGTGGGCGACACGCTCACGCTGGCGGGCGACCCGGCGGCCAAGCCGCTGCCTGGCTTCCAGGAAATGCAGCCGCGCGTGTTCGCCGGCCTGTTCCCGGTCAACGCCGAGGATTACCCCGACCTGCGCGAGGCGCTGGAGAAGCTGCGGCTGAACGACGCCGCGCTGCGCTTCGAGCCCGAAAGCTCCGAGGCCATGGGCTTCGGCTTCCGTTGCGGCTTCCTCGGCATGCTGCACATGGAGATCGTGCAGGAGCGTCTGGAGCGCGAGTACGACCTCGACCTGATCTCGACCGCGCCCACGGTGGTCTACGAGGTGCTCAAGACCGACGGCGAGGTGATGCCGCTGGACAACCCGGCCAAGCTGCCGCCGGTCAACCAGATCGCCGAGGTGCGCGAGCCGATCATCCGCGCCAACATCCTCACCCCCGAGGCCTACATCGGCGCGATCATCAAGCTGTGCGAGGACAAGCGCGGCGTGCAGCTGGGCATCCAGTACCTGGCCAGCCAGGTGCAGATCAGCTACGAGCTGCCGATGGCCGAAGTGGTGCTGGACTTCTTCGACAAGCTCAAGTCGGTCAGCCGCGGCTACGCCTCGCTGGACTACCACTTCGTGCGCTTCGAGGCCGGCCCGTTCGTGCGCGTGGACACGCTGATCAATGGCGACAAGGTCGATGCGCTGTCGATCATCGTGCACCGCAGCCATGCCGACCGGCGCGGCCGCGACCTCACCGAGAAGATGAAGGAACTGATCCCGCGCCAGCAGTTCGACGTGGCGATCCAGGCCGCCATCGGCTCGCAGGTCATCGCCCGCACCACGGTCAAGGCGCTGCGCAAGAACGTGCTGGCCAAGTGCTACGGCGGCGACATCAGCCGCAAGAAGAAGCTCCTCGAGAAACAGAAGGAGGGCAAGAAGCGGATGAAGCAGGTCGGACGCGTGGAAATCCCGCAGGAAGCGTTCCTGGCGGTGCTGCAGGTGGACAACAAGTAGGGATGGCTTGAGATGATGAAATGGTTCGAGCTCGCGCTGGTCGTACTCACCGTCGTCACCGGCCTGATCTGGCTGCTTGACAGGCTGGTCTTCGCCAAGCGCCGCGCGCGCCGCGCCGGGCTGCTGGAGGAGAAGGAGCCGGTCATCGTCGACTACGCCCGGGCGTTCTTCCCGGTGCTGTTCGTGGTGCTCATGCTGCGCAGCTTCGTCGCCGAACCGTTCCGCATTCCCTCCAGTTCGATGATGCCGACCCTGCTGATCGGCGACTTCATCCTGGTCAACAAGTTCACCTACGGCATCCGCCTGCCGGTCACGAACAAGAAGATCATCGACCTGGGCGAGCCGCAGCGCGGCGACGTGGTGGTGTTCCGGCCGCCGCACCATCCCGACCAGGACTGGATCAAGCGCATCGTCGGGCTGCCCGGCGACGTGGTGTCCTACCGCGACAACGTGGTGTACGTGAACGGGGAGCCGTTCCACTACAGCGACCCGAGCCGCTACATCGGCGAGGGCCGCGGTTCGGACATGACCGGCGCGCTGCTGCTGGACGAGACCATGCCTGGCCGCACCCACCAGATCCTGGAGACGCCGCGGCCGGGCATGCTTGATCCGGGCGAGGGCGAATGGCGGGTGCCCGAGGGCGAGTATTTCGTGATGGGCGACAACCGCGACCGCTCTGACGACAGCCGGTTTTGGGGTACGCTGCCGGAGAGCCAGCTGCGCGGCAAGGCGTTCCTGGTCTGGATGAATCTCGACACCACGGCGCCGGGCTGGATCGACTGGGGCCGTATCGGCAGCCGCATTCCCTAGCGCCGCGGCGCGGGGTCCGGCGGGCCGCTACATCTGCACAAACGGGGGACGGAAAATCATGGGTATGCGTCGCAGGCAGGGCGGCATCACGCTGCTGGGCTTCATCTTCATCGCCGGCCTGATCGGCTTCCTGGTGTTCATGGGCATCAAGCTGTTCCCCATGTACTCGGAGTACTACAGCGTCAAGTCCGCGCTCAAGAGCCTGGCGACAGAGCCGGGCGTGGGCAACTACTCGCCCGCGCGCATCCAGGACCTGTTCTTCCGCCGCCTCAACATCAGCTACGCGGAGAACATCAAGAAGGAACACGTCAAGATCCAGCGCCGCGACAACGGCTGGCAGATGGACGTGCAGTACGAGGTGCGCAAGCCGATGATCGCCAACCTCGACGCGGTGGGCCGGTTCCACGCCAGCCAGCACCTGAGCGGATCGGGCGGTGCTTCCAACTGACCGTCCCGCTGTCTTCGGCGCCCACGCCTTCGCCGATCCGGCGCTGCTGCGGCAGGCGCTGACCCATCGCAGCGCGGGCGCGCCGCACAACGAACGGCTGGAGTTCCTCGGCGACGCGGTGCTGGGCGTGATCGTGTCCGAGGCGCTGTATGCGCGCTGGCCCAAGGCCGACGAAGGCTCGCTGACCCGCGCGCGCGCCGAACTGGTGCGCGAGTCCTCGCTGGCCGAGGTGGCACGGCGCCTGGCGATCGGCGAGCGGCTGACGCTGGGTCCGGGCGAGATGAAATCCGGCGGCCATCGCCGCGATTCGATCCTGGCCGATGCGCTGGAGGCGGTGATCGGGGCGATCTACCTCGACGCCGGCTTCGAGACCTGCCGGCAGGTGGTGCTGCCCTGGTTCGAACAGGCGGTGTCGGCGGTGCCGGCCAGCAAGGTCGGCAAGGACGCCAAGACCCGCCTGCAGGAATGGCTGCAGGGGCGGCAGAAGCCGCTGCCGCAGTACGAGCTCAAGTCCGAGAGCGGCGAGGAGCACGCGCGCGTGTTCGTGGTGCGCTGCGTGCTGGCCGACCCGGTCCTGGCCGGGGAGGGCGAGGGCGGGTCGCGACGCGCGGCCGAGCAGGCCGCGGCCGCCGCCGTGCTGGAGCATCTGCAGGCCGCCAGCTGACCGGCGGCGCGGGCCACGCCGCCTCCGGCGCGCAAGTCCCCTACAATCCCCGCATGTCGCAGAACCCTTCCGCCGCGCACCGCGCCGGCCACCTCGCCGTCATCGGCCGCCCGAACGTGGGCAAGTCCACGCTGGTCAACGCCCTGGTCGGGGCCAACGTCAGCATCGTCTCCAACCGCCCGCAGACCACGCGCCACCGGCTGCTGGGCATCGCCACCTTCCCCGAGGGCCAGCTGGTGCTGGTCGACACTCCCGGCCTGCATCGCGAGGGCGGCAAGCTCGCTTCCTCCGCGCTGAACCGCGTGCTCAATCGCGCCGCGCGCGGCGCGCTGGAAGGCGTGGACGCGGCCGCGCTGGTGGTCGAGGCGGGGCGCTGGGACGAGGAGGACACCCTGGCCTACGAGACCCTGCACGCCAGCGGCCTGCCGGTGGTGCTGGTGGTCAACCAGGTCGACCGGATTCCCGACAAGGCCAAGCTGCTGCCCTACCTGCAGCGCGTCACCGAGGGTCGCGAGTTCGCTGCGGTGCATCCGGTCTCGGCGCTCAAGCGCACCGGCCTGGGCGCCCTGGTGGCCTCGCTGCTGGCGCAGCTGCCCGAGCAGCCGCCGCTGTATGGCGAGGACGAGATCACCGACCGCAGCCAGCGCTTCCTGGCCGGCGAACTGCTGCGCGAGCAGCTGATGCGCCAGCTCGGCGCCGAACTGCCCTACGCCACCACGGTGGAGATCGAGTCGTTCACCGAGGAGCCGTCGCCGACGGCGGGCGTGATGTACCGGATCGGCGCGGTGATCTGGGTCGAGCGCGAAGGACAGAAGGCGATCGTGATCGGCAAGGGCGGCACGCGCCTGCGCGACATCGGCAAGCGCGCGCGCGAGCGCATGGAGCAGCTGTTCGACGCCAAGGTGTTCCTGCAGACCTGGGTGCGGGTGCGCGAGGGCTGGTCGGACGACGAATCCGCCCTGCGCACGCTCGGCTACGAGTAGGCGCCGCGCCGGAGGCGGCCACCGTGCGCTACGACGCCGAACCGGCCTACGTCCTGCACGCGCGGCCGTGGCGCGAGACCAGCCTGCTGGTCGACGTGCTGACCCGCTCGCACGGCCGCCTGGGCCTGCTCGCGCGCGGCGTGCGCGGGCCGCGGAGGCAGGCGCAGTTCGCCGCCCTGCAGCCGCTGCAGCACGTGCGCCTGGTCGCCGTGCAGCGCGGTGAACTGGCCAACCTGACCTCGGTCGAGGCGATCGACGCGCCGCCGCTGCTGCCCGGGCATGCAGCGCTCGCGGCGTTCTACGTCAACGAGCTGGTGCTGCGCCTGGCTCCGCGCCAGGATCCCAATCCGGAGCTGTACGCGCTTTACGGGCGGATACGCGCGCAATTGCACGAGGCCGGTGCGCTGGCCTGGAACCTGCGCCGCTTCGAGCGCGACCTGCTGCAGGCGCTCGGTTTCGGTTTCGACTTCAGCGTCGACGGCGACGGCGCGCCGATCGACCCGGCCGCGCGTTACCGCCTCGACGCCGAACACGGCCCGCGCCGCGTGCTGGGCGAGCGCAGCGGCGAATCTCGCCTGCGCCAGGCGACCGGCAGCGCGCTGCTGGCGCTGGCCGAAGACCGCAGGCCACAGGCCGCCGACCTGGACAGCCTGCGCCACGCCATGCGCGAGGTGCTGGCCCAGCATCTGGGGCCGCGCGGGCTGAAGTCCTGGCAGCTGGCGGGCGAGCTCGGGCGCTTCTCGCGCGGCGGGGGTCAGGCCGCCGACACCGTGGCCTGAGCCGCGTCGCCGAAATCCTCCAGCGCCGCCTCCGACGCGGGGGCCTGGTGCAGTCGCGTGGCCGCCGCGCCCAGCCGCGCGGCACCGACGAAACCGCAGCTGGCCTGCAGCCGGTGCAGCTGGGCGCGCAGGGCCTCGGCATCGCCAGCCCGCGCGGCCGCGCACACCGCCTCGCGCACGCCCGCCAGCTCGGCCAGGAACAGTCCGCGCATCGCCTTCACGCTGTCGCGGTTGCCGCCCAGGGCGGCCAGCGCCTGGGCGTCGTCCCACAGCGGCAGCGCCGCCTGCGGTCCCGCTTCGCGCACGCCGCGGACGCGTGCCGGGGATGCGTCGCTCGTCGTGGCGAGCGCGCGCCGGATCGTCTCCAGCCAGGCCTGCGCGGGCAGCGGCTTGGCCACCGTCGCGGCGAAGCCGGCATCGCGCAGGGCCTGGTGCGCCTCGTGTCCGCGCGAGGCGGTGTGCGCCACCGCCGGGGTCGTGAGGCCGCGTGCGCGCAGCAGCGCGAGCAACCCGGCGCCGCTGCCGTCGGGCAGGTGCGCGTCCACCAGCCAGAGCGCATGCGTGTGCGTGGTCGCCAGGGCCATGGCCTCGGCCAGGCTCGCGGCCACGTCGACCTGCGCCGGCAGCGATTCTGTGGCCGCCTGCAGGAACGCGCGGCTGGTGGGGTCGTCCTCGACCAGCAGGATCCGTGGATTCATCGTCCTTCCCCGCCCAGCGGATATGCTCGCCCGATGCCTTGGCCCATGTTAACGCTGGTGCTGCTGCTGGCGCAGGCGCTGGCCCCGGCCCAGGCGCGCACCGCGACCGCGCACATCCAGGCGCTGCATGCTGCCGGCGTCGAACTGCGCGACGTGCAGGTGCGGCTGCACTGGCCGCCCCAGGCCCGGAGCGGGCAACTGCAGATCCGGGCCGCGCGGCTGCAGGCGCCGGCGCTGGGCTACCGCTTCGCCGACGTGCAGTGGCAATGCCCGCTGGCGCCACCGCGCGAGGGCGCATGGCACTGCGAGGGACCGCTGCGCGGGCACGGCGGCGCGCCCATGCGTCTGGCGGTCGACCTGTCGCCGGCGGCGACCCGCGCCAGCCTCGCCGGCGGCGGCGCCACGCTCGCCCTGCAGCGCGATGCCGATCGCCCCGACGACACCCGCCTGCAGCTCGATCACGTGCCCCTGCTGTGGGCGCAGGCGCTGCTGGCCCAGGGTTGGGCCGGCGGGCGGCTGGCGGCCGGCACCATGGACGGTGCGGTGACCCTGCACACGCCCGAGGACCGGCCGATGCGGATCAGCGGCGAGCTGGACCTGGCCGGACTCGGGCTGGAGTCGGAAGACGGCAGCGTCGCGCTCGGCGACGTGGACGGAGCGGTGCGCTTCGAACTGCGGCTGCCCGAGGATGGCGGGGCGCTGCTGGCGCTCGATGGCCGGATCGCGCGTGCCGACGCGCTGTTCGGCAACGCCTATCTCGCGCTGCACGACGCGCCGGTGACGTTTGGGCTCGATGCGCATCGCCTGGCCGATGGCGCCTGGCAGGCGCCGCGCCTGGTCTGGCGCGACGGCCGCACCCTGCAGGCCCGCGGCAGCGCGCGGCTGGACACCGGTGGCGGCCTCGAGGCGCTGGCGCTGGAGCTCGACAGCCAGGCGCTGTCCAGCCTGCCCGAGCGCTACCTTTCCGGCTGGCTGGGGCTGGCGGGAATGGGCGGGCTCGGGCTCGACGGGGCCGCGCAGGCGGCGCTGCAGCTGGCCGACGGCGAACTGCAGGGCCTGGAGCTGCGCCTGGACGGGGTGGACGTGGCCGACCCGCGCGGCCGTTTCCGCATCGATGGCCTGGACGGGGACCTGCGTCATGCCGCCAGCGGGCAGCTCGACAGCGAACTGCGCTGGCGTGGCGGCGCGCTCTACGAGCTGGGCTTCGGCGCGATCCGGCTGCCGCTGCGCACCCGGTCGGGCACGCTGCGACTGCGCGAGCCGGCCGCGCTGGCGCTGCTGGGCGGGCGGTTGCGGCTGGAGAATTTCGAGCTCGCGCCGCCGGCCGCGGGCCAAGGGCTGCAGGTTGGGTTCGGCCTGGAACTGGACGGCCTCGATGTCGGCCAGCTGACCCGCGCCTTCGGCTGGCCGGAATTCGGCGGCAGCCTGTCGGGAAGCATTCCCAGCGCCCGCTACGCCGACGAGCGGCTGGCCTTCGATGGCGGCCTGAGCGTGAGCCTGTTCGATGGCCGCATCGATGTCTCCGCACTGTCGATGGAACGGCCGTTCGGGGTCGCGCCCACGCTGTCGGCCGACCTGTCGCTGCACGACCTCGACCTGATGGCGATCACCGGCGTGTTCGACTTCGGCAGCATCAGCGGCCGCCTGCACGGGCGCGTGGATGGCCTGCGCCTGGTCGACTGGACCGCCACCGCCTTCGACGCCGAACTGCATACGCAGCCGCGCCGCGGCGTGCGCCAGCGCATCAGCCAGCGCGCGGTGCAGGACATCTCCAGCGTCGGCGACGCCTCCTTCGTCGGCAGCGTGCAAGGGCAGCTGATCGGGCTGTTCGACGACTTCGGCTATCGTCGCATCGGCATCGGCTGCCGGCTGGCGAACGAGGTCTGCGCGATGTCGGGTCTGCATTCAGTGGGCGATGGCTTTACTATCGTCGAAGGTGCGGGCGTGCCGAGGCTGCAGGTGGTCGGGTACAACCGCAACGTCGACTGGCCGACCCTGCTCGAACGCCTGGCCGCGGCCGCTTCCGGCGATGTCGCGCCGGTGGTGGACTGAGCCGGCCGCCACACCGCCAACGCAACCGCCAACGCAAACAGGAGCGCCGCATGCGCCGTCTCGTGGGAATCTCGCTGCTGTCGCTGGTGCTGTGCGCCTGCGTCACCATCAACGTCTATTTCCCCGCCGCCGAGGCGCGCGAGGCGGCGCGCGAGTTCGTCGAGCAGGTCATCGGCGACGACGCGGCGACGCCGCCCCAGCCGCAGCCGCCGGGCGGGATGGCGATGCGCGGCGTGCGCTTCGATCCCTGGATGCTGCTGGGCATCGGCAGCGCGCAGGCGCAGTCGCAGCCCGACATCACCATCCGCACGCCCGCCATCCAGGCCATCCAGGCGCGGATGGAATCGCGCTTCAATTCGGTGTTGCGCGCGCAGTTCGATTCGGGCGCGCTGGGCTTCGGCGCCGACGGCCTGATCGTGGTGCGCGATCCGTCCAAGCTCGCGATCAAGGACCGCGTCGCGGTCAACGCCGCCGTCGCCGACGACAACCGCGACCGCAATGCGGTGTACCGCGAGATCGCCGTGGCCAACGGCCATCCTGAGTGGGAGCCGCGGATCCGCGAGGTGTTCGCGCGGCAGTGGATCGCGAGCGCGCGTCCGGGCTGGTGGTACCAGCAGGGCGGCGCCTGGAAGCAGAAGTAGGGCCTGGCGCCCGTCCCGCCCAGCCGGCGCGATGGGCGGCGCGCCGGTGCGATCGCCCGGGAGCGACCAGCGCGCGGCATCTGCGACAATAGCCGGCCATCTGCACCCGCCGTGACGCACGTGGCCCGGATCGACCAGACGCCGTTCGAACTCGACATCATCGACCTCAGCCACGACGGCCGCGGCGTGGCCCGGCGCGAAGACGGCAAGGCCGTGTTCGTGGCCGACGCACTGCCCGGCGAGCGGGTGCTGGTGCGCCAGACCGCGCGCTCGCGCAGCTTCGACGAGGCCACGACGCTCGAGGTCCTGCGCGCCTCGCCCGACCGCGTGCAGCCGCGCTGCGCGCATTTCGGGGTGTGCAGCGGCTGCGTGCTGCAGCACCTGGAGGAATCCAGGCAGATCCTGGCCAAGCAGCGCGTGCTGCTGGAGAACTTCGAGCGCATCGGCCACGTCGCGCCGGCCACGGTGCTGCCGCCGCTGACCGGCGGGGCCTGGGCCTACCGGCGCAAGGGCCGCTTCTCGGTGCGGCGCGTGGAGAAGAAGGACGCCACCCTGGTCGGCTTCCGCGAGCGCGATCCGCGCTTCGTCGCGCAGCTGCGCGAGTGCCATACCGTGGTGCCCGAGGTCGGCGCGCTGATCGTGCCGCTGTCGGTCCTGGTCGACGGCCTGCAGGCGCGGCGCGAGGTGCCGCAGATCGAATTCATCGTCGGCGACCCGCAGCCCGAGTTCGACGGCGTGGCCCTGGTGCTGCGCCACCTGCAGCCGCTGGGCGAGGACGACCTTACGGCGCTGCGCGCGTTCGCCGGGCGCCACCGCGTGGCCATCTTCCTGCAGCCGCGCGGCGTCGATTCGGTGCACGCCCTGTGGCCGCAGCAGCCGGCGCTGTCGTTCCGGCTGGAACCCTGGGACGTGACCCTGGCCTTCCGCCCGCTGGATTTCATCCAGGTCAACGCGCGCCTGAACATCGACATGATCGCGCGCGCCTTCGAACTGTTGGACTTGCGACACGACGACCGCGTGCTCGACCTGTTCTGCGGCCTGGGCAACTTCACCCTGCCGATGGCGCGCATGGTCGCCGAGGTGGTGGGCGTGGAGGGCGAGGCCGGGCTGGTGGCGCGCGCCCGGGAGAACGCGGCGGCCAACGGCCTGGCCAACGCGGCCTTCCATGCCGCCGACCTCACCCAGGACCAGCGCGGCAGCGCGTGGATGCGCCAGGGCTTCGACAAGCTGCTGCTCGATCCTCCGCGCTCGGGCGCGATCGACGTGCTCAGGCAACTGCCGCTGGAGCGCTTCGGCCGCATCGTCTATGTCAGCTGTCATCCCGGCTCGCTGGCGCGCGATGCCGGCTATCTGGTCAACGAACGCGGCTGGAAGCTGGTGGCGGCAGGGGCGATGGACATGTTCCCGCAGACCGCGCACGTGGAATCCATCGCGCTGTTCGAGCCGGGCTGATCGCAGGCCCGGGGCGCGCGCATCGGCCATACTGCGCGCCCGCAATCGTGCCCGCGCGCTGGACGACCATGGCCATCGAGATCGAACGCAAGTTCCTGGTAACCGGCGACGGCTGGCGCGAGGCCGCGCACGCGGTGCTGCCGATGGCCCAGGGCTATATCAACGACATCGGCGCGATGGACCGTGGCGAGCAGAAGGCCTCGGTGCGGGTCCGCATCCAGGGCGAGCAGGCCTTCCTCAACCTCAAGTCGCGCGAACTCGGCCGCAGCCGGCAGGAGTTCGACTATCCGATCCCGGTGGAGGATGCGCGCGCGCTGCTGGCCCTGTGCGTGGGCGGGATGATCGACAAGCGCCGGCACCTGGTCGAATACGGCGGCCACCTGTGGGAGGTGGACGAATTCCTCGGCGAGAACGCCGGCCTGGTGGTCGCCGAGATCGAACTGTCCAGCGTCGAGGAGGCCTTCGAGCCGCCGCCGTGGCTGGGGCGGGAGGTCACCGAGGAGCCGCGCTATTACAACCTCGCCCTGGCCGCGCATCCGTATGCGCGCTGGAGCGAAGATGAACGCGGCGGCGGCCCGCTCGCCGCCTGACCGCTTGCCGTGGCGGTGGCCAACCCCCATGCCCGGACCATGAGAATCGATGTCTGGTCCGACGTGGTCTGCCCCTGGTGCTGGATCGGCAAGCACCGGCTGCAGCGCGCCATCGAATCGCTGGGCGCCCAGGCCCCGGCGGTCGAACTGCACTGGCATGCATTCGTGCTCGATCCGGACGCCGGCACCGATCCAGTGCCGCTGCGCGAGGCCTATGCGCGCAAGTTCGGCAGTGCCGAACGCGCCGCGGAACTGCTCGCGAGCACCCAGGCCACGGCACGCGCCGAAGGCCTGCCGATCGATTTCGAGCGCGGCCAGGTGCGCGTGACCACGCTGCCGGCGCATCGCCTGCTGTGGCTGGCCGGGCGCGAGGGCGTGGCCGACCGCGTCGCCGAGGCGTTGTTCCGCGCGCACTTCGCCGAAGGCCGCAACCTGGTCGATCCCGAGGTGCTGGTCGCCGCCGGCGCGGGAGGCGGCCTGGCGCCGGCCCGCGTGCGCGCACTGCTGGCCGGCAACGAGGGCGAGGCCGAGGTCCGCGCCCAGGTCGCGCAGGCCCGCGCCTTGGGCATCACCGCCGTGCCGACCTTTGTCGTCGACGGCCGCTTCGCGGTGCAGGGCGCGCAGCCGCCCGAGGTGTTCGCCGCAGTGCTGAGGCGCGCCGCGGACGCCGGCCCCGACGCCGCTGTCGCCGGGGATGCCTGCGGACCGGACGACTGCAGCACCTGAAGTCGCCGCCGCGGCGGCTTCTGCGACAATGGCGGCGTGCGCAACCGCGCAAGCGAAGGAGACCGTTGGATGCTCGTGATCGGCGTGGCCGGCAAGGAACTTGGCGCGAAGGAGCGCGACTGGCTGCAGGACGATGCCTGCGCGGGCGTGATCCTGTTCAAGCGCAACTTCGCCTCGCGCGCGCAGGTGATGGAACTGACCGCGGCGATCCGCGAGGCCGCGCCGCGGCCGGTGCTGGTCTGCGTGGACCAGGAGGGAGGCCGCGTGCAGCGTTTCGACGAGGGCTTCAGCGCGCTGCCGCCGCTGCAGGGCTTCGGCCGCCTGTATGCGCAGGATCCACACGCCGCGCTGCGCCTGGCCGAGGAGCACGCGTGGCTGATGGCCAGCGAGATCCGCGCCAGCGGCATCGACCTGAGCTTCGCGCCGGTGGTCGATGTCGGCCATGGCAACCTCGCCATCGGCGATCGCGCCTTCTCCGACGATCCGCAGGTGGTCGCCGAGTTCACCCGCGCCTACGTGCGCGGCATGCATTCGGTGGGCATGGCGGCCACGCTCAAGCATTTCCCCGGGCACGGCACGGTGCGCGAGGACACCCACTTCGACACCGCCGTCGACGACCGTGCGCTGGAGGAGATCCGCGCGCACGACCTGGTCCCCTTCGTCGCAGGCATCCAGGCCGGCGCCGATGCGGTGATGCTGGCGCACGTGGTCTATCCGCGCGTCGCGCCGGAGCCGGCCGGCTATTCCCCACGCTGGATCAACGAGATCCTGCGCGGCGAGATGGGCTTCCGCGGCGTCGTGTTCTCCGACGACATCGGCATGGCCGCCGCGTTCTCGGCCGGTGGGGTGAAGGCCCGCGTGGATGCGCACCTGGACGCCGGCTGCGACGTGGTGCTGGTCTGCCATCCGGAACTGGTGGAGGAATCGCTGGCCGCGATCCGGCACCGCAGCCTCAACACCATGGCGCTGGTGGGGCTGCTGGGGCGCGGCGGTCTGGGCTGGGACGGCCTGCTGGCCGATGCGCGCTACAGTGGCGCACAGGCGCAGCTGGCTGCGCGACTGGGACAGACCGCATGAACGTGCCGAAGCTTTCGGAGATCCTCGACGCCGCCGACCTGCTGTTCGACCGCGACGAGCTCGAGGACGTGACCGAGGACCTGGCCGATGCGATCCAGGCCGAGTACGCCGACGATGCGCAGCCGCCGCTGTTCCTGACGGTGATGCACGGCGGGATGCCGTTCGCCGCGCAGCTGGCCTTCGCCCTGGGCGAGCGCGGCCTGGACCTGGAGTTCGACTACCTGCACGCCACCCGCTACCGCGGCAACACCGTCGGCTCGGGCCTGGCCTGGCTGCACCGTCCGGCCACGCCGATGCGCGGCCGTCGCGTGCTGCTGGTCGACGACATCCTCGACGAGGGCCATACCCTCAAGGCGATCAGGTACTGGTGCGAGGACCAGGGTGCGGCGGACGTGCGCGTGGCGGTGCTGGCGGTGAAGCAGCACGACCGCCGCGTGGAAGGCATCGAGGCCGACTTCGCCGGGGTGGAAGTCCCAGACCGCTACGTGTTCGGCTACGGCATGGACTTCCACGAACAGGGCCGCAACCTGCCGGGCATCTACGCGCTGGGCGAGTAGGGGCCGCGTCCGGGCGGCGCGACGGGCGCGGTATCCTTTCCGGCCCCTCGCCAAGCCGCGCGCATGCACTCCGAATCCATCGACCTGGCCGTCATCGGCGGCACCGGCCTGTACGCACTGGCCGAACTGGAGGATATCCAGACCCGCCAGCCCGATACCCGCTACGGCGCGCCGTCCGGGCCGATCCGCATCGGCCGGATGGGCGGCCGTCGCGTGGCCTTCCTCGCCCGCCACGGCGAGGGCCATTCGGTGCCGCCACACCGGATCAACTATCGCGCCAATCTGGCCGCGCTCAGGGCCGAGGGCGCGACCCGGGTGCTGGCGCTGAACACGGTCGGCGGCATCGGCGAGCGCTATGGCCCGCGCGTGCTCGCCTGCCCCGACCAGCTGATCGACTACACCTGGGGCCGCGTGTCGACGCTGTGTGAAGAGCCCGGCACCGACGTCCTGCACGTCGACTTCGGCGACCCGTACACCCCGGCGCTGCGCCGGCGTGTGCTGGAGGCCGCGCGCGCCGCCGGCGTGCCGCTGGTCGAGGGTGGCTGCTACGGCGCCACCCAGGGGCCGCGGCTGGAAACCCGGGCCGAAATCGCGCGCCTGCGCCGCGACGGCTGCGATCTGGTCGGGATGACCGGCATGCCCGAGGCCGGGCTGGCCCGGGAGCTGGGGCTGGAATACGCCTGCCTGGCCATTGTCGCCAACTGGGCGGCCGGCGCCGGACCCGACCCCGACGAGGTGATTACCCTGGAGGAGGTGCTGGCCAACGTGGCCGCCGCCTCTGCCGGGCTGCCGGCGCTGATCTCGACACTGTTGCGCGGGTGATTGCAAGCCCCCGCCTTGCTTTGCATACTCGGCATGCACGACCGGCCTGCCTGCGCGCGACCGGACGGGCGCCACCAGCCATCATGAGGTTTGACGAGTCATGCAATACGGCACAGTGAAGTGGTTCAACGACGCAAAGGGATTCGGATTCATCGCGCCTGAGGACGGTAGCGCGGACGTTTTCGTGCACTACTCGGCGATCGATTCGAAGGGTTTCCGCAGTCTCCAGGAAGGGCAGCGCGTCCAGTACGAGGTCACCCAGGGCCCGAAGGGCGCACAGGCGGCAGGGGTGTCGCCCGTCGTCGCCTGACCTCAAACCAACAGCAGCGACAGATTTCCAGGGCTCCGGGTATTCCGGGGCCCTTTTTGTAGGTGCGTCCTGGGCATCGCCCAACAGCGGCGGTGCTAACGTGCGCAGCGGGCCTCCACGGAAGCGGCACGATGCAATCGGTGCAGACCCATGAGGTCGCCAACCAGCCGCCGCCGTTCGGCGCGCGCGACCTGTGGCGGGACGACATCGCGCTGCGCGAGGCGCTGGTGCGCGAGGGCGGTGGCGCGTTCGAGGGCACGGTCGCCGCCTATGGCGCACTGGCCGGCTCCGAACTGCTGGCGCTGTCGCACGAGGCGCATCGCGACCGCCCGCGCCTGCGCACCCACGATGCCGCCGGTCGGCGGATCGATACGGTCGAATTCCATCCCAACTACCACCAGATCATGCAGGTCGCGATCGGGCAGGGCGTGGCGGGCCTGTCATGGGCGCGGCCGGTGCCCGGCGCGCAGGTCGCGCGCGCGGCGCTGTCCTACCTGCACTACCAGGCCGAACCGGGCAGCAGCTGTCCGCTCACCATGACCCATGCGGCGGTGCCGGTGCTGCGGCGCGAGCCCTCGTTGCGCGCATGGGCAGATGGCGTGGCCGCGTGCCGCTACGACCCGCGCGACGTACCGGCCGCCGACAAGCACGGCCTGACCCTGGGCATGGGCATGACCGAGAAGCAGGGCGGTAGCGACGTGCGCGCCAACACCACGCGCGCAACGCCGCTGCCCGGTGGCGAGGCCTACGAACTGCGCGGGCACAAGTGGTTCTTCTCCGCGCCGATGAGCGACGGCTTCCTGGTGCTGGCGCAGGCCCCCGGCGGGCTGACCTGCCTGCTGCTGCCGCGGCGCCTGCCCGATGGCGCGCTCAACGGCTTCCGGCTGATGCGGCTCAAGGACAAGCTCGGCGACTGGAGCAACGCCTCCTCGGAGGTCGAGTTCGACGCCGCGCTGGCCTGGCGCGTGGGCGAGGAGGGGCGCGGCATCGCCACCATCCTCGGGATGGTGATGCTCACGCGGCTGGACTGCATGCTCGGCTCGGCCGGGCTGATGCGCATGGCGCTGGCGCAGGCGCTGCACCACTGCCGCCATCGGCAGGCCTTTGGCCGGGCGCTGATCGACCAGCCGCTGATGCGCAACGTGCTGGCCGACCTGGCGATCGAGGCCGAAGCGGCGCTGGTGCTGTCGATGCGCGTGGCGCGCGCGGTGGACGCGGCGCCGCGCGATGCGGCCGAGGCCGCGTTCGCGCGGGTGGCCACGGCGATCGGCAAGTTCTGGATCTGCAAGCGTGCGCCGGCCTTCGTCAACGAGGCGCAGGAATGCCTGGGCGGCGCCGGCTATGTCGAGGAATCGCTGCTGCCGCGGCTGTACCGGCAGGCGCCGCTCAATTCGATCTGGGAAGGCAGCGGCAACATCCAGTGCCTCGACGTGCTGCGCGCGCTCACGCGCGAACCGCTGCCGACGGCCGCGCTGCAGGACGAACTGGGCCGCGCCGCCGGACAGGATCCCGATTACGACGCCGCGCTCGCGACGCTCCCTGCCGCGCTGGCGCAGGCCCGGGACGAATCCCGGGCCCGGCACCTCGCCACGCGCCTGGCCCTGCTGCTGCAGGCCGCCGCGCTGCTGCAGGCCCGCTCGCCCGCGGCCGCCGGCTTCTGCGCAAGCCGCCTGCGCGACGGGCCGCCGGCGGTGTTCGGTACGCTGCCGGGGCAGGCGCCGGTCGCGTCGCTGATCGGGCGCGCCGGCGGCTGAGCGGATCGACGGCGGACATGGTGCGCACCGCGTCCGCCGCACGGGCCGCGCGGCGCTCAGCCGCGCAGGAAGGCCAGCAGGTCCTGGTTGAGGCGGTCCTTGTGGGTGTCGGTGATGCCGTGCGGGCCGCCTTCGTAGACGATCAGCCGTGCGCCTTCGACCAGGGCGGCCGAGGCGCGTCCGGACAGGTCGATCGGCACGATCTGGTCGTCGTCGCCGTGGATCACCAGGGTGGGCACGTCGAACTTCGCCAGGTCGGCGCGGAAGTCGGTGGCCGAGAACGCGGCGATCGAATCGAAGGTGTTCTTGTGCCCGCCCTGCATGCCCTGCACCCAGAAAGCCTGGATCAGTCCCTGGTTCGGCGTGGCGCCGGCACGGTTGAAGCCGAAGAACGGACCCGAGGCGATGTCGAGGTAGAGCTGCGAGCGGTTGTCGACCGAGCCCTGGCGCAGGCCGTCGAAGACCTCCAGCGGCAGGCCGCCGGGATTGTCCGGGGTCCTGAGCATCAGCGGCGGCACGGCGCTGACCAGCACCGCGGCCTTGACCCGCGCGGTGCCGTGGCGGCCGATGTAGCGCGCCACCTCGCCGCCGCCGGTCGAGAATCCGACCAGCGTGGCCTCGCGCAGGTCCAGCGCCTGGATGACGGCGGCCAGGTCGTCGGCATAGTGGTCCATGTCGTTGCCGTCCCAGGGCTGGCTGGAGCGGCCGTGGCCGCGCCGGTCGTGCGCCACCACGCGGTAGCCGTGGTCGGCCAGGAACAGCATCTGAGCCTCCCAGCTGTCGGAACTGAGTGGCCAGCCATGGCTGAAGGCGACGACCGGACCGTCCTTCGGACCCCAGTCCTTGAAGTACAGGCGCACGCCGTCGGCGGTGACGACATGGTTGCCTTCGACCCGGGCGGCGGTGCGGGGCGTCGCCGCGGGCGAGGGGGACCGGGCCGTGCCGGAAGCGGACGGGCTGGTGGGAGGGGAGAGAGGGGTATCCATGGGAACTCCGTGCGATGGCCGCTGGGGCCTGTGGCGTGGGTCAGTCGGCGATCGACAGGCTGACGTCGATGTTGCCGCGGGTGGCGTTGGAGTAGGGGCAGACCTTGTGGGCGTGTTCGACCAGCGATTCCAGCCGGTCGCGCTCCAGGCCCGGCGCGGACACGCTCAGCGCGACCTGGATGCCGTAGTGGTCCTTGATCGGGCCGATGCCGACATGGCTGGTGACGCTGGTCGCGGCCGGCAGGGCGAGCCGCATGCGCTCGGCGACCAGCTCCATCGAGCTGAGGAAGCAGGCGGCGTAGCCGGCGGCGAACAGTTGTTCGGGATTGGTGCCCGGACCGCCGCTGCCGCCCAGCGAGCGAGGCATGGACAGCTGCAGGTCGAGCACGCCGTCGTCGGAGCGGGTGTGGCCTTCGCGTCCCCCGGTGGAGGTGGCGGTGGCGGTGTAGAGGACCTTCTCGATGGACATGGCACAACTCCTGTCGTCGTGGGTGGCCCGGGGGTTGCGTCCCGGGGAGCGCTACTGTGCGCCGTGCCCCCGTTACGCCGACGATGTAGAGTCCGGAAAAGTTGACCAGGAGTACCGGGATGGCGGACAGGCTGGCGGCGCTCATTACCCACTTTCCGGTCGCGGCGCGGGTGTTCAACGCCGGACCGCTGTGCGGGATCAACACCGTCGAGGAGGACGGCGTCCACGGCCAGCTGCACCTGGTGCGGGCCGGGCCGGTGGAGGTGGTGCACGGGCAGCACTCGCTGCAGGTCGAGCGGCCGAGCCTGCTGCTGTTCCCGCGACCGCTGACCCATCGCTTCGTCACCGATCCGACGCGCGGCGCGGACATGGTCTGCGCGCACCTGGCCTACGAGGGCGGGCCGGGCAATCCCATCGCCTCGGCGCTGCCTCCGGTGGTGTGCCTGCCGCTGGACGCGCTCGGCGGCGCCGAGGCGGTGCTGGGCCTGCTGTTCGAGGAGGCCTTCGCCCAGCGCTGCGGGCGCATCGCCGTGCTCGAGCGGCTGCTGGAGGTGGTGATGATCCAGGTGCTGAGGCAGCTGATGGAGACCGGCGCTGTGCGCGGCGGCATGCTCTCGGGCCTGGCCCATCCCCGGCTGCGCAGGGCGCTGGTCGCCATGCACGAGGCCCCCGCGCGCGAGTGGACCCTGGACGTCCTGGCGCGCCAGGCCGGCATGTCGCGCAGCGTGTTCGCCGCCGCGTTCCGCGACACGGTCGGGCGCACGCCGGGACAGTACCTGCAGGACTGGCGCATCGGCCTGGCGCAGCAGGCCCTGCGCCGCGGGCGGCCGCTGAAAGTGGTGGCGGCGGAGATCGGCTACGGCAGCGAGGCCGCGCTCTCGCGTGCGTTCAAGGCGCAGACCGGCAGTTCGCCGCGCGAGTGGCGCAACGGCGTGCGCGCGCGCCAGCCCGGGTAGGCGCGCGTCGCGCTATCCGGGCGGTGACTCCGCGCAGGCGCGCGTGCAGGCCCGGGCAAGCGCATCCATCGCGGCCAGGTACGGCCCCGGGCCGTGGCTGAAGCGCGCCACGCCCAGTCGCGCCAGGTCCGCCAGCGGCGGGCAGCCGGGCAGGGCCATGATGTTGACCGGCAGCGGACACTCTCGCACCAGCGCCGCGATCAGCCGCGGGTCGGTGAGGCCAGGTGCGAAAAAGCCGTCCGCGCCGGCGAGCGCGTAGGCCCGGGCGCGGACCAGCGCCTGCTCCAGCAGTTCCCCGTGCGCGTCGCGCTGCTGCAGGAACAGGTCGGTCCGCGCGTTGATGAAGAAGGGCAGTCCCGCGTCCTCGGCCGCCGCCCGCGCCTGGCGCAGCAGGGCGGCCTGTTCCGCCACCGGGCGCAGGCCCGACGCCAGGCCATCCTCGAGGTTGCCGCCGACGGCGCCGGCCCCGATCGCCTGCGCGACGGTGGAGGCGGGATCGTCGTAGCCACGTTCCAGGTCCACGGTCAGCGGCAGGTCGGCCACGGCCGCGATCCGCGCCACGACCTCGAGCGTCGCCCGCAGCGGCAGCCGCTCTCCATCGTCCATGCCGTGCGCGGCCGCCACCGCCCAGCTGCTGGTCGCCAGCGCCTCCGCACCGCACGCGGCGATGGTCCGGGCGCTGCCGGCGTCCCAGGCGTTGAACAGCTGAAGCGGCCGGGGGGCGCGGTGGAGCGCGTGCAGGCGGCGGGCGAGTCCGGATCGGGGATGCATGGGCGGTTCCTGGCGGGCGGGAGCGGCAGCCTGCGCGCCGGTGCCTGCGCTCGGCAATGACGCACAGGTCATGCCGCCATGACCCCGGGGTCATGGCCGCGCCGCGGCGGCGACCGTATCCTGCCGGCATGGATGGCAGCCGCCCGCAGGCCGATCGCGACCCCCTACCGCCGTTGCTGGGCGCGCGCCTGCGCGAGTGGCGCCTGGCGCGCCATCTCAGCCAGCTGCAGCTGGCGCTGGCCGCCGACACCTCCACGCGGCACCTGAGTTGCATCGAGACCGGCAAGTCGCAGCCCGGGCGCGAACTGCTCGCGCGCCTGGCCGATGCGCTGGAAATGCCGCTGCGCGAGCGCAACGCGCTGCTGCTCGATGCCGGCTACGCGCCGCAGTTCCCGGAGAGCGCGCTGGGCGCGCCGGCGCTGGCGCGCATCGACCAGGCCATCGACGCGATCCTCGCGCAGCAGTCGCCGTATCCGGCCTTCCTGATCAACCGGCGCTGGGACGTGCTGCGCGCCAATGCCGCCGCCGAGCGCGTGAACCGGCTGATGCTCGGTGGCCGCGCCAGCGCGCACCAGAACATCATGCGGCAGTTCTTCGACCCGGCCGACCTGCGCGCGGCGATCGCCAACTGGGAGGAAGTGGCCGGCGAACTGATCGGCCACCTGCACGACCAGGTCGCCGCCGCGCCCGGCGATGCGGCGGCGCGGGCGCTGCTGGAGGAGATGCTGGCCTATCCGGGAGTGCCGGCGCGCTGGCGCCTGCGCGACCCCGCGTCGTCGCCTTCGCCGCTGCTGGCCACGGTGCTGCGCGGCGGCGGGATCGAGTTGCGCTTCTTCTCGACCATCACCCGCTTCGCGATGCCGCGCGACATCACCCTCGACGAGCTGCACATCGAATGCTGCTTTCCGCTGGACGAGGCCACCGCGGCGCACTGCCGGGCGCTGGCCGAGGCCGGCGACGGTTGAGCCGCGCGGCCTTCAGTCGATGAACTGCAGCCGCGCCAGCTCGGCGTAGAGCCCGCCCTGGGCGAGCAGTTCCTCATGGGTGCCCTGGGCCACGATGCGGCCCTGGTCCATCACCACGATGCGGTCGGCCTTGAGGATGGTGGCCAGGCGATGGGCGATGACCAGGGTGGTGCGGCCTTCCATCAGGTGCTCGAGCGCGGTCTGCACCGCGCGTTCGCTCTGCGCGTCCAGCGCCGAGGTCGCCTCGTCCAGCAGCAGGATCGGCGCGTCGCGCAGCAGGGCGCGGGCGATCGCGATGCGCTGCTGCTGGCCGCCCGACAGGCGCGCGCCGCGCTCGCCCAGCTGCTCGTCGTAGCCGGCCGGCAGCGCCTGGATGAATTCGTGCGCCTCGGCCGCGCGGGCCGCCGCCTGGACGTCGGCATCGTCGGCGCCGAGCCGGCCGTAGCGGATGTTCTCGCGCGCGCTGGCGGCGAAGATCGCCGGCTGCTGCGGCACCAGGGCGATCGCCTCGCGCAGCGCCACCGGGTCCACCGTGGCCACGTCGATGCCGTCCACGCGCACCTTGCCCGACTGCGGATCGTGGAAGCGCAGCAGCATCGCCAGCACCGTGCTCTTGCCCGCGCCCGAGGGGCCGACCAGGGCCACGGTCTCGCCCGGCGCCACGTCCAGGCTGAAGTCGTGCAGCGCCGGCGCGTCGGGGCGCGAGGGATAGTGGAACGAGACATGCTCCAGCCGCAGCGCGCCACGCAGAGGGCGCGGCAGCGGCGAGGGCTTCTCCGGCGCCACGATCGCGCTGCGCTCGCCCAGCAGTTCGCTGATCCGGCCCATGCCGCCGGCCGCGCGCTGGAGTTCGTTCCAGACTTCCGCCAGCGCGCCCACCGAGCCGGCGCCCAGCAGCGCGTACAGCACGAACTGGCCGAGCGTCCCGGCGGTCATGTCGCCCTGGATCACGTCGTGCGCGCCCGACCACAGCACCAGGATGATGGCGCCGAAGATCAGCGAGATCGCCACCGCCGTGACCAGCGACTGCACGCCGATCCGGCGCCGCGCGGTGGCCACCGACAGCGCCACGGCCTGGGCGAAGCGGCCGCGTTCGTAGTCCTCGCGCGCATGCGCCTGCACCGTGCGGATCGCGCCCAGCGCCTCGGCGGCCAGGGAGTTGGCGTCGGCCACGCGATCCTGCGCCTGGCGCGAGATCTTCTGCAGGCGCCGGCCGCCCAGCACCAGCGGCAGCACGAACAGGGGGATGCCGACCATCGCCCAGATCGCCAGCTTGGGCGCGGTGACCACCAGCATCACCACGCTGCCCAGCACCGTCACCACGCTGCGCAGCGCCACCGACATGGTCGAGCCGATCACGCTGCGCAGCAGTTCGGTGTCCGCGCTCAGGCGCGACACCAGCTCGCCGCTGCGGCTGCGCTCGAAGAACGACTGGTCCAGGCCCACCAGGTGCGCGTACAGCCGGTTGCGCAGGTCGGCGACCACGCGCTCGCCCAGCAGCGAGACGAAGAAGAAGCGCGCCGCGGTGGCGAAGGCCAGCGCCAGCGCCACCACCAGCACCATGGCGAAGGTGGCGTCGATGTTGCTGCCGCTGCTGAAGCCCTGGTCGATGACGTGGCGCACCGCCACCGGCAGCGCCAGGGTGGCGGTGGAGGAGGCGGCCAGCGCCACCAGCCAGGCGGCGAACAGGCCCTTCTGCCGCATGACGAAGGGCCACAGGGTACGCAGGGAGCCGATCGGCGCCTTGCCGGAATCCACCGCCGGCGCGGTATCGCGGGCGCGACCGCGCCTGTCACGGGAAAACGCCATCAGCCTTCGTCATCGAAACGTGCCCGGTCACGAGTGGCGTCGCGCAGGCGGATTTTCAAGGCACCGGCCTGGTCGGCCGGCAGTTCGAACCGGATCCTCGCGCCGGTGGCGTCGAAGGATTCGGCCAGCTTGACCGCGGAGAACGCGGGCAGCAGGTGGTGCAGCAGCGAGATGTCCTCGAAGCCGACGTGGACGGCCAGGGTCACCGTCTCGACCAGCGGCAGGCGCTCGCCCAGGCGCAGGCACTCGGCCGCGGCTCCGCCGTAGGCGCGCACCAGGCCGCCCGCACCGAGCTTGATCCCGCCGTACCAGCGCGTGACCACCACCATCACGCGGTCGTAGCCCTGGCCGTCGATCGCGGCCAGGATCGGGCGGCCGGCAGTCCCGGCCGGTTCGCCGTCGTCGCTGCTGCGGTAGTCGCCTCCCAGGCGCCAGGCCCAGCAGTTGTGCGTGGCCTCGGGTACGGCGACCTCGCGCAGGAACGCGGTCGCGGCCTCGGGCGATGCGATCGGTGCGGCGCGGGCCAGGAAGCGGCTGTGCTTCACTTCCAGGTTGTGCTGCGCCGGCGCGGCCAGCGTGTCGAGGGTCATTCGTCGAGCAGCGTGCGCAGGTCGGCCGGCACCTCGGCCCGGGGATGGCGACGCAGGAACTCACGCAGGCTCTCGCGGGCGGCCCGGTCGTCACCCGCCTCGCGCAGTTCGCGGATGCGCTGCAGCCAGTGCTCGCGCACCGTGGGCGAGTCCATCGAGGCCGGCGGCTGGTCGTCCAGCGGCTGGTCGGCCAGGGTGTCGACCGGCATGTCTTCCAGGGCGGCTTCGGCCGTTGGCTGCGCATGCCCGCCTTGCCGATCGCCGTCGGCGGGATCCACCGCGATACGCGCGGCGGCCACCGCCGGCGCCTCGTCCGCGGCGGCGGGCGAGGCCGCGGCGGGCGAGGCCTCGGGCGCGGCGTGGCGGGCGGCGCGCCCGGGCGGCGCGGCGACGGGCGCGCTGCGCGCCGTGGCATCGACCGGCTGGCGCTGCTGGTGCAGGACGGGCGCCCCGCCATCGGGCGTCGGTCGCAACTGCCAGGCCAGGCCCAGCGCGAGCGCCACCGAGGCGGCCAGTCCCAGCGCCACGGGCCAGCGTCGGCGGCGCGCCGGCGCAGCGGCCGCGGCCGGCCGCGACGATGCGCCCCGGGCCATCGCCAGGATCCGCGCATCGAGTTCGGGCGAGGGCGCGGCGCCGCCATCCAGGCGCGCCAGCCGCTGCGCCAGCGCGCGCTCCCCGGGGTCCAGCGGCTCGTGACGGTCGGGGCTCATGGCGTCGGTCCCAGCTGCGCGCGCAGCTTGTCCATGGCGTAGCGCAGGCGCGATTTCACCGTCTCCCGGCCCACCCCGGTCACCTCGCCGATCTGTTCCAGGCTCAGTTCCTGCTCCAGCCGCAGCAGGACCACCTCGCGCTGCTCCGGCGGCAGGGCGTCCAGGGCCAGCTGCAGGTGGCGACGCTGTTCGAATTCGGAGAGCTGCCGCTCGGGCGTGTCCGGGTCGGGCAGGCGCGCGGTGCGCTGCTCGGCGTCCACCGGCGTCGGCGGGCGGTGGCGCTGCGCGCGCCAGTGGTCTGCCAGGCGGTTGTGGGCGATGCGGTACAGCCAGGTGGCGAAGGCCGCGTCCGGGGTCCAGCCGGCGCGGGCGGCCACCAGCTTCTGCCAGACGTCCTGGAACAGTTCGTCGGCCAGGGCCGGATCGCGCAGCTGCCGCAGCAGGAACCGGTACAGCCGCAACCGGTGGCGGGCGTACAGCGGCCCGAAGGCCTCGTCCGCGCCGCCGGCATAGGCCAGCATCAGCGCTTCGTCGCTGGGTTCCGGCGCGGTGGCGGGGGCGGGGTCGTTCACCCGCGTCAGGGTAAGCCCTGCCCCCGTGGGAGTGAAGCGGGGCGGTGCGGGCAAGGGGCGTGCGTGGAGCATGGACAGGACAACGGACGCGGGGCCGGAACGGGGTTGCCGGATTGGGTGCCCGATCCCGTTATGCTTTTCTGAATGGAGGTCTCCTGCCCGTGAACATCCCCGTGGTCGACTCGCTCAAGCCAGACCCCGGGGAGCCCCCGGGGCCGACCGACCTCGCGCCCCTGCTGGCCCGCAGCCTGCCTGCCGGAGCGGCGGTGGCGGTGGGCTGGAACGATCCGGTGCTCGGCGCCGGGCAGTCGCGGGCTGGCGCCGCGGGCGAGGCCGCCGGCGTGGTTGTCGATGCACTGCTCCGCGGTGATGCCCCCGACCCGGACCCGGACCCGAAGGCGTTGGCCCTGTGCTGGAGCACGGGCGGCGCGCGCGTCGCGCTGGTCGTCCGGGCGGGCCGGCGCTGGCCGGCGTCCGAGCGCGACAGCTGGGCGGCGCTGGCCCGTGCCACCATCGAGGCGCACCTGGCCGGCGCCCTCGCGCAGTCGCGCATCGACGGCCTGCGCAAGTCCGAGCGCCTGCGCCAGGCGCTGCACGAGATCGCCGACCTGTCCGGCGCCAGCATGGACATGCAGGAGATGCTGGCGCGCATCCATGCCATCGTCGGCACGCTGATGCCGGCCGAAAACTTCTTCATCGTCCGCTACGACGCCCTGCGCGAGACCCTGCGCTTCCTCTACTTCATCGACCAGCGCGACCCCTGGGTCGCCGATCCGGAGGAAGAGATCCCGGTCGCGGCGATGCCCAACAGCCTGACCGTGGCGATGCTGCGCCACGGCCAGCCCATGCTCGGCCCCTCGCCGCAGGTGCGCGACGCACTGGGCGTGGCCAAGGACCCGGCCCATGGTCCCGACAGCGCCGACTGGCTGGGCGTGCCGATGCGGCGCGACGGGCACGTCGGCGGCGCGGTGGTGGTGCAGAGCTACGACCAGCCGCAGCGCTACACCCAGGAGGACCGCGCGCTGCTGGAGTTCGTGGCCCAGCACATCCTCACCGCGCTGGACCGCAAGTCCGCGCAGGAGGAACTGGAGCGGCGCGTGGACGAGCGCACCCGCGAACTGCAGCACGCCAACTGGGTGCTCGAGGCCGAGATCGCCGAGCGCGAGCGCGCCGAGCGGCTGCAGCGGGCGCTGTACCGCATCAGCGAACTGTCGATCACCGCCGGCAGCATCGAGCGCTTCTACGCCGACATGCACGCGATCATCGACGAGCTGCTCGATGCGCGGAATTTCTACATCGCCCTGCTGTCGGAGGACGGCAGCTGGCTGGAGTTTCCCTATTCGGTGGACGAGCGCGACGCGGTGCGCCGGCCGCGCCGGCTGGGCATGGGCCTGACCGAATACGTGATCCGCACCGGCCAGGCGCTGCTGGTCGACCGCTACGGCATGAGCCAGCTCGAGGCGTGCGGGCAGATGCGCGGCCACGGCACCCTGGCGCACTGCTGGCTGGGCGTGCCGCTGTCGCGCGACGGGATCACCGCGGGCGTGATCGCGGTGCAGAGCTACAGCACCGACGTCAACTTCACCCCGTCCGACCAGGACCTGCTGACCTTCGTGGCCCACCACGTCGGCGGCGCGCTGGCGCGCAAGCGCGCCCAGGAAGTGCTCAAGGCCGCGCATGCCGAACTGGAGTTCCGGGTCGAGGCACGCACGCGCGAGCTGGAGCAGGCCAACCGCGAACTGCGCGCGCAGATCGGCGAGCGCGTGCGCGCGCAGCAGCGCCTGACGCACCAGGCCCGCCACGACGACCTCACCGGCCTGCCCAACCGTGTCTACCTGCTCGACAGGCTCGACGGCATGATCCGGCGCATGCACGAACCCGGGCGGCCGCGCTTCGCGGTGCTGTTCCTCGACCTGGACCGCTTCAAGCTGATCAACGACTCGATGGGCCACGCCGCCGGCGACGCGATGCTGATCGAGATCGGCCGCCGGATCCGGGCCGCGATCGGGGTCGAGGACGTGGTCGCGCGGCTGGGCGGAGACGAGTTCGCGATCGTGCTGGCCTCGGCGCCGGACGGTGCCTCGGCCGAGGCGCGCGCCAGCCGCATCCTGCGCAAGCTGGGCCGCTCGATGTGGGTGGCCGGGCGCGAACTGTTCCCCTCGGCCAGCATCGGCATCGCGCTGTGGCAGTCGCGCTATCGCCACGCCGACGAACTGCTGCGCGATGCGGACGCGGCGATGTACCGCGCCAAGGCGCGCGGGCGCGATCGCAGTGCGCTGTTCGACGAGGAGATGCGGGCCGAGGCGATGCGCCTGCTCGACCTGGAGGCCGACCTGCGCCGCGCGATCCAGCGCGACGCGTTCGAGCCGCATTTCCAGCCCATCGTGCGCCTGGCCGATGGCGCGGTGGTCGGCCACGAGGCGCTGCTGCGCTGGAAGCATGAACTGCACGGCTGGCTGCCGCCCTCTGAATTCCTGCGCGTGTGCGAGGACAGCGGCCTGATCGAGCAGGTCGACTGGCTGCTGTACCGGCGCGTGGTCGCGTGGATGGCGACCAACCCCGAGGGCTACGTGTCGATCAACGTCTCGCCGCGCCACTTCCATGCCGAGGATTTCGCCGAGCGCCTGCTGCGCATCACCGAGGACGCGGGCGTGGACCCGCGCCGCCTGCGCATCGAGATCACCGAGGGCGCGCTGCTGGACGATGCGCCGCGCGCCGCGCGCATCCTCGGCAGCCTGCGTTCGCGCGGCGTGCTGGCCCTGCTCGACGATTTCGGCACCGGCTTCTCGGCGCTGTCGTACCTGCACCGCTTCCCGATCCAGGCGCTGAAGATCGACCAGAGCTTCATCGCCGGCCTTTCGGGGGAGACCCAGGCCGAGAGCCTGGCGCTGGTGCGCGCGATCCTGGCCCTGGCCACGACGCTGGGCATCGATACCATCGGCGAGGGCGTGGAGTCGGCGCACCAGCGGCAACTGCTGTTCGAACTGGGCTGCGCCTACGGGCAGGGCTATCTGTTCGGTCGGCCGCAGGCGCCGCGGCCGGGCCCGGTCGCGATGGCGGCGCTGGTTCCGGCCTGAGCCGGCGCGGCGCGCGCGTGCCGGGCACGGGCGCCGCTGCGGCTCGATAATGGCGCCATGCCCGCCGACCTGCGCCCGCCCGCCATCGCCCTCATGGGCCCGACCGCCTCGGGCAAGACCGCGCTCGCCCTGGACTGGGCCGAGCGCCACGGCGGCGAGATCGTCAGTGTCGATTCGGCCCTGGTCTACCGCGGCCTGGACATCGGCGCGGCCAAGCCCGACGCCGCCGAGCGCGCCCGCGCGCCGCACCACATGCTCGACCTGCGCGATCCGTGGCAGCCCTATTCGGCGGCCGAGTTCGCCGCCGACGCGCGGGCGGCCATCGACGGCATCCTCGCGCGCGGGCGCCTGCCGATCCTCGCCGGCGGCACCGGACTGTATTTCCAGGCGCTGCTGCGCGGCCTGGCGCCGATGCCAGAAGCCGATCCCGCGATCCGCGCCGCGATCGCCGCCGAAGCGGCCGAGCGCGGCTGGCCGCGCCTGCATGCTGAGCTGGCCCGCATCGACCCGGCCGCCGCTGCGCGGATCAAGCCGGCCGACGCGCAGCGCATCCAGCGCGCGCTGGAGGTGTTCCGTCTCAGCGGCCGCCCGATCAGCGACTGGCAACGCGATCCGGCCACCGCGGCGCGCCTGCCGGTGCGCGTGCTCAAACTGGTGATCGCCCCGCCGGAGCGCGCGCTGCTGCACGCGCGCATCGCGGCCCGCTTCGACGCCATGCTGGCCGCGGGCTTCCTCGACGAGGTGCGGAGCCTGCGCGCGTTGCCGGAATTGCGCGCGCATCCGGCGCCCATGGACCTGCCCGCGATCCGCGCGGTGGGCTATCGCCAGGCCTGGGAGCATCTGGACGGCCTGGCCGATGCCGCGCAGTTCCGCGAGCGCGCCATCGCCGCCACGCGCCAGCTGGCCAAGCGCCAGCTGACCTGGCTGCGCGGCGAACTGGACGCGCTGTGGTTCGATCCCGGCCGCCAGCGGGCGGCGCTGGACGCGGCGGTCGAACGCTTCCTGGGGCGCGCGGGGCTGGCGCCGGGCTGAGCGTGCCGGCCTCCGTCGCCGCCGACCGCCGGTCGTCGGCACCCGGCTTTTTGTGACCGGATGCGCCCCCGTCCGGCGCGCGCGGCGCGGCCGGTTGTGTACCATCCCGGTTCATTGCCGCCGCGTCGGGGATTTCGCGGGTCGGGCAATGCGGTTGGACGGCCCGCAATGGGGCGCCTGACGGACACAACAACAATAACCAAGCTGGGGAAACACCATGTCCAAGGGACAGTCCTTGCAGGATCCTTTCCTGAACGCGCTGCGCCGTGAGCGCGTACCCGTCTCGATCTACCTGGTCAACGGCATCAAGCTGCAGGGCGTGATCGAATCCTTCGACCAGTTCGTGGTCCTGTTGCGCAATACCGTCAGCCAGATGGTCTACAAGCACGCGATCTCCACCGTGGTGCCGGCGCGCAACGTGCGCGTGGGACCAGGCGGTGGCGTGGTGCAGGCCACCGAGGGTGGCGAAGAGTCGCCGGTCGACCCGACCTGAACATGTTTGCCGGGGCGCGACGCCCCGGCGGTTGAAGATCGGTCCGCCGGCCACCATGTCGGCGGACTGAGCCAACCGCCGAGATCCGATGCCGACCCAACTGTTCGAGCGCTCCCGCAAGGGTGAACACGCGCTGCTGATCCAGCCCCACGCCGGGGGCGCTCCCGACGATGCCGAACTCGAGGAGTTCGCCGAACTGGCGCGCTCCGCCGGCGCCACGGTGGCCACCGTGCTCACCGCCCGCATCGACAAGCCCAACCCGGCCATCCTGATCGGCAGCGGCAAGCTGGAGGAGGTCAAGGCCGCCTGCGAGGCCACCGGCGCGGACCTGGTGCTGATCAACCACCACCTCAGTCCTGGCCAGGAACGCAACCTGGAGAAGGCGCTGGAGCGGCGCGTGGTCGACCGCACCGGCCTGATCCTGGACATCTTCGCCCAGCGCGCGCGCAGCCACGACGGCAAGCTGCAGGTCGAGCTGGCCCAGCTCAAGCACATGTCCACGCGCCTGGTGCGCGGCTGGACCCACCTCGAGCGCCAGCGCGGCGGCTCGATCGGCCTGCGCGGCCCGGGCGAAACCCAGCTCGAGACCGACCGCCGGCTGCTGCAGAAGCGCGTGGACATGCTGCAGAAGCGGCTGGCCAAGGTGCAGGTGCAGCGCGACCAGATGCGCCGTGCCCGGGTGCGCAGCGAGGTGCCGCGGGTCGCGCTGGTCGGCTACACCAACGCCGGCAAGTCCACCCTGTTCAACGCCCTGACCGGGGCCGGGGCCTACGCCGCCGACCAGCTGTTTGCCACCCTCGACCCGACGGTTCGGCGCATCGGCCTGCCCAGCGGGCCGGTGGTGCTGGCCGACACCGTGGGCTTCGTGCGCGACCTGCCGCACGAGCTGGTGGCCGCGTTCCGCTCGACCCTGTCGGAGGCACGCGAGGCCGACCTGCTGCTGCACGTGATCGACGCGGCCGACCCGCTGCGCGAGGAGCGCATCCGCCAGGTGGACGCGGTGCTGGCCGAGATCGGCGCCGGCGACATCCCGCAGTTGCTGGTGTTCAACAAGATCGACCGGATCGAGGGCGCGCAGCCACGGCGCGACGCGCCCGAGGCCGGCGCCGCGGCAGGCGAGGGCGGCCCGCTGCCCGGCGGCACGGTCGGCATCGGCCGGGAGCGGGTCTGGATCTCCGCCCGCGACGGCCTGGGCCTGGACCTGCTGCAGGAGGCGCTCTCCGCGCGCCTGGCGCAGCGCCGGATCGTGGCCGAACTGGCGCTGGGCCCGGAGGCCGGGCGTCTGCGCGCGCGGCTGCACCAGCTCGACGCGGTCCGCTCCGAAGCCCACGACGGCGACGGCTGGCGGCTGCACGTCGACCTGTCCGAGGCCGATGCGGCCCGGCTGGCGGCGCAGGCCGACGGCGCGGCGCTGCGCCCGCTCTTGCCCGAACTCGAGCAAGACCCCACCCTGTAAACTAGCCAACCCGCGGGCGCGGGCCATCGCGACCGGGATCCCCGGCCGGGGCGGCAGCGCCCGCATCGGATGCACGATGGGCCAGGCCTGCACGGCACGGCGCACACCAGACTGGAGCAGGCATGGCCTGGAACATTCCCGGCAAGAACAATGATGGCGAGCGGCCCGAGCGGCCGCGTCCCGGCGGCGACGGCCGCAATCCCTGGCCCCCCAAGCGCGGTCGCCGCGGCAGCGGAGGCGGCCTGGGCGATCTAGGCGACCGTCTGCGCGACATGTTCGGCGGTGGCGGCGGCCCCGGCGGCCACCCGCTGCGCTGGATCGGCATCGCCCTGGTGGTGTGGCTGGTGTTCAACTGCTTCGTGCTGATCGGCGAACAGCAGCGCGGCGTGGTGCTGCGCTTCGGCGAGGTGGCCCGGGTCATGCAGCCGGGTCCGAACTTCAAGGCGCCGTGGCCGATCGAGACCGTGGTCAAGGTCGACGCCACCAGCGTGCGCACCTTCAGCAACAGCCTGCCGGTGCTGACCCGCGACGAGAACATCGTGACCGTCTCGTTCAACGTGCAGTACCGCGTCTCCGACCCGGAGATGTTCCTGTTCGGCACCCAGAACGCGGTGCGCGTCCTGGAGCAGGTCGCGCAGAGCGCGGTGCGCGAGCAGGTCGGCCGCGCCGACCTGGACACCGCGCTCAACGCGCGTGGGCCGCTGTCGGTGGCCGCGGCCACCGCGCTGCAGTCCTCGCTCGACGCCTACCGCACCGGCCTGGTGGTCACCGAACTCAACCTGCAGGACGCGCGTCCGCCGGAGGAGGTCAAGCCGGCCTTCGACGAGGTCAACAGCGCCCAGCAGACCAACGAACGCCTGGTCAACGAAGCGCGCGCCTACGCCGCCCGCGTGGTGCCCGAGGCCCGAGGCGACGCGCAGCGGCTGCGCACCACCGCCGAGGGTTACAAGACCGCGGCCGTGGCCCGCGCCACCGGTGACGCCGAGCGCTTCAACCTGCTGGTCGATGCCTACCGCGACGCGCCGGACGTCACCCGCAAGCGCCTGTGGCTGGAGACCGTGCAGGACGTGCTGGCCGACAACCGCACCATCATCGGCGGCGATGGCCGCCAGCTGATCTACGTGCCCATGAACCAGCAGTCCGACGGTGCGTCCACCGCCACCCAGCCCCCGTTGCTGCCGCAGGACGTGGTGGTGCCGCCGTCCAACGGCGGTTCGGAGGCCGCGCTGCCGCGGCCGACCCGCGGCTCGCGCGCTGAAGGAGGCAACCGATGAGACTCAACCTGATCATCCCGGCGGTGGTGGTGGCCCTGCTGCTGCTGCTCGGCTCGGTGTACGTGGTGCGCGAAGGCCAGACCGCGCTGGTGCTGAACCTCGGCCGCGTGGCGCGCACCGACATCGGCCCCGGCCTGCACTTCAAGGTGCCGCTGATCGAAACCGCCCGCGTGTTCGACCGCCGTTTCTACGCCGCCGAGTTCTCGCCCGAGCGCTACCTCACCTCCGAGCGCAAGGACGTGAGCGTGGACTTCGTGGCGATCGGCCTGATCAGCGACGTGGCCGACTTCTACCGCGCCACCGGCGGGCAGATGGACCTGGCCAACGAGCGCCTGGCGCCGATCATCAAGGACTCGCTGCGCAACGAGATCAACTCGCGCACGCTGCAGCAGCTGGTCTCGGGCGACCGCAACGAGATCATCGCCAGGCAGCTGGAAGGCATCAACGCGGCCGCCAAGACGCTGGGCATGCGGGTGATCGACATCCGCCTCAAGCAGATCGACCTGCCGACCGACAGCGACGTCATCTCCCAGGTCTACGACCGCATGCGCGCCGAACGCCGCCAGGTGGCCAGCCGCCTGCGCGCCGAGGGCGAGGAGCAGGCCCGCATCATCCGGGCCCAGGCCGACCGCGAGCGCACCGTGCTGGTGGCCGAGGCCGAGCGCGACGCGCAGAAGCTGCGAGGCGAGGGCGATGCCGAGGCCACGCGCATCTACGGCCAGGCGGCCAGCCGCGACCCCTCGTTCTACGCCTTCCAGCGCAGCCTCGAGGCCTATCGCAACTCGTTCGCCGACGGCAACGGCGTGATCGTGCTCGAACGCGACGATCCGTTCCTGCAGTACATGCGCAGCGACCGCTGAGGTCCACGGCGCCCGTCCTTCCCTCGAGGAAGGCGGGGCGGCCTGGATCGACGTACGCGCCGCGACACCCCCGGGGAGAGTGTCCGAATGCAAGACCTGTGGGCCGCGCTGTGCCTGGTGGCTGTGATCGAGGGGCTGATTCTGATGGTGGCCCCGGGCGGCTGGAAGCGCGCCGCCGAGCAGTTGCAGGCGCTGCCCGAACAGGTGCTGCGCCGGCTCGGCGCCAGCGTGCTGGCCTGCGGCCTGCTGGCCCTGTACCTGGTCCGCGCCTGAGCCGCGCCCGACCGGCCGGCCCGCAAGCTGGCCCCGGCCGTGCAAAACCCGGATAATGCGTAAAAGCCGGATGGGGACGCGTGCCCCTTCCGGCTTTTCCGTGTCAGGCGCGGCGTGGCGGACGGTCTCCCCGATGGAGCCGGCCCACCAGCACGGCGCGCCTGCCGGCCAATCCCCGCGGCCCCGATGGCCGCCAGATATAGGAGTTGCGGCCATGGGCCAGTCAGTCGTCGTCCTCGGGGCCCAGTGGGGCGATGAGGGCAAGGGCAAGATCGTCGACCTGCTTACCGAGGAGATCGGCGCCGTCGTGCGCTTCCAGGGCGGCCACAATGCCGGCCACACCCTGGTCATCAACGGCAAGAAGACCGTCCTGCACCTGATCCCCTCGGGCATCCTGCGCGATGGCGCCCTGTGCCTGATCGGCAACGGCGTGGTGATTTCCCCGGCCGCGCTGATCAAGGAGATCGCCGAGCTCGAAGAGGCCGGCGTGGAAGTGCGCTCGCGCCTGAAGATCAGCCCGGCCGCGCCGCTGATCATGCCCTACCACATCGCCCTGGATCAGGCCCGCGAGAAGGCCGCCGGCGGCAAGGCCATCGGCACCACCGGGCGCGGCATCGGCCCGGCCTACGAGGACAAGGTGGCGCGCCGCGGCATCCGCATCGCCGACCTGCATTATCCCGACCAGCTGGCCGAGAAGCTCAAGGCCGCGCTGGACTACCACAACTTCGTGCTGACCCAGTACCTGGGCGTGGAGCCGGTGGACTTCCAGCAGACCCTGGACGAGGCGCTGGCCTTCGGCGAGTACGTCGAGCCGATGAAGTCCGACGTGGCCGGCATCTGCCACGACCTGCGCAAGCAGGGCAAGCGCGTGCTGTTCGAGGGCGCGCAGGGTGCGCTGCTGGACATCGACCACGGCACCTACCCTTACGTCACCAGCTCCAACACCACCATCGGCGGCGCGCTGGCCGGCACCGGTGTGGGCGCGGACGCGATCGACTACGTGCTGGGCATCGCCAAGGCCTATGCCACGCGCGTCGGCGGCGGCCCGTTCCCGACCGAGCTCGACGACGAGATCGGCCAGGGCATCCGCGACCGCGGCGCCGAGTACGGTGCCTCCACCGGCCGTCCGCGCCGCTGCGGCTGGATGGACATCGTCGCGCTCAAGCGCGCGGTGGCCATCAACGGCATCTCCGGCCTGTGCATCACCAAGCTCGACGTGCTCGACGGCATGGAGAAGCTGAAGATCTGCATCGCCTACGAGTACCGCGGCAAGCGCACCGAGTACGCGCCGCTCGATGCCCAGGGCTGGGAGGAGATCACCCCGGTGTACCTGGAGTTCCCGGGCTGGACCGAGAACACCCACGGCATCACCGACTGGGACGACCTGCCGCCCGCCGCCCGTGCCTACCTGCGCGCGCTGGAAGAGCTGGCCGGCTGCCCGATCAGCATCGTCTCCACCGGCCCGGACCGCGACCACACCATGGTCCTGCAGGATCCGTTCGCCTGAGTGCCACCGCGCGGCTCTTGCGGCCGCGCATCTTTCGATCGCCGCCCTTCCCCGCCAGCGGGGCAGGGTGCGGGGCAGGACCACGCCCGCCTGTGGTGTCTGCTGACACAATGGCGCTGGTTCCCTTCCGGAGCACCGACATGCGCCTCCCCGGCTCCCGTGCGCGCCACGCCTTCCTGCTCGCCGCAGCCCTGCCGCTGATGGCCGCCGCCCCGCTCGCGATCGCGGGCGATACGCCGCCTGCCAGCACCGACGCGCTGGCCCGGTTCGCACGACCGGTCGATGGCATCCATGCCGGCGGACGCATCGGCGCCGCCGACCTGCCGGCCCTGCGCGCGGCCGGCATCGTGCACGTGATCGACCTCACCCCGGACAGCGAGACCCCCGGCTTCGACGAAGCGGCCGCCGTGCGCGCCGCCGGCCTGGCCTACGACAACCTGCCCATCGTCGGCGCGGGCGACCTCGACCTGGCCGCGGTCGCCGCCTTCGACCGGCTGCTGGGCGGAGTGGAGGGTCCGGCCCTGGTGCATTGCGCCAGCGGCAACCGGGTCGGCGCCCTGGCGGCCCTGCGTGCGGCCTGGCTGCAGGGCGCGGACGACGAGGCCGCCATCGCCGAGGGCCGGCGCTGGGGCCTGCGCGGGCTGGAAGGCGAGGTGCGCCAGCGCCTGGTGCGCGCGCGCTGCCTCGCCGCGGCCCCGTCCCGGGACGCCGCGGCCGCCTGCGCCATCGACGGCTGACCGGCCCGGGACACTTCGCCGCCGCGCCGGGCGGACCAGGCCGCCGGCGTCACAGCCCCTGCGACCCACCCACCGCACCATGCCTCCTCCCACAGGGGGATCCCGCATGCGCCCGCAAACCCAGCCACTCGCCCGCGTCATCGACGCCATCGCCTTCGCCGTCCACGCCCAGCGCGACCAGCGCCGCAAGGACGCCGACGCCGCCCCCTACATCAACCACCCGGTGGCGCTGGTGCACATCCTCTCGGTCGAGGCCGGCATCGACGATGCCGACATCCTCTGCGCCGCGGCCCTGCACGACTATCTCGAGGACTGCTGCGGCGACGGCGGCCAGCCGAGCCTGGACAAGGGCCGCGAACTGCTGCGCAACCGCTTCGGCGAGGCGGTGCTGGCCTATGTCGAGGCGCTGACCGACGACCCCACGCTGCCGCGCGCCGAACGCAAGCGCCAGCAGATCGAACGCGCCTCCACCGCGCCGCAGGGCGCGCGCCTGATCCGGCTGGCCGACAAGATCGCCAAGCTGCGCGACCTGGTCGAATTCCCGCCCGCCGACTGGCCGGCCTACCGCCGCCGCGAATACTTCGACTGGACCGCCCAGGTCGTCGCCGCCCTGCGCGGCACGCATCCGCGGCTGGAGGACCTGTTCGACCAGGTACAGGCGCTGCGTCCGGCCTGATCCCCGCCCACGACGCGCGCCGCCCAGCCGGGCCGCGACCGACGCGCCAGCTGCGGTGCAGGGCGGTTTGCCGGCGCGGCCACGGCGGGCATGCTGGGCCGGCCTTGCGATGGAACGCATTGACGATGACGCGATGGAACCGCCTTGCCGGCCTGCGCCTGGCCGTCCCCGCCCTGGCCTGCGCCGCCGCGCTCGCTGCCGGCTGCGCCCACTCCGTCTCCGCATCCGCTTCCCTGCCGGCCAGGGAGGCCGACGCCATGACCGCGCCTGGATCGCACGCTGCAACGGACAACCCGACGCTTACCGCCGACGAGATCGGAAGGCGGTTCCTGGAACTGATCGGAGGGCTGGAGTCGCGCGATCAGCTGAGCGTGGACAGCATCCGCGAGGTCATGGGGATTGCCATCCCGCTTGAGCCCGGCGAACTACTGGCTGGTGTGGGAAGCCCTGATCTGGGTGGCGGCTGGCGCTATGTGCTCAATTACGTTTCCGAATCCCCGTCCAACGCCCGA